>Ga0123352_10002563_pt1 | contig 25487 bp, 19 predicted proteins | sample TergutLab28metaG_FD_89700 | JGI IMG/M metagenome (GOLD analysis project Ga0123352, IMG submission 89700) | Labiotermes labralis P1 segment gut microbial communities from Petit-Saut dam, French Guiana - Lab288 P1 | ecosystem: Host-associated > Arthropoda: Insects > Digestive system > Gut ...
AAAAGGGTGACATTACTTTCAGCCCCTTCTCACCCCCCATTTTTTTTTAAAAACCCACATAACCCCCCCACCCCGTATTGGGGGTTTTAAAAAAAACATAATTTGATTTCTTTTTTCGGGGGGGGGGGGGTACATAAAGCACTAAATTAAACATCAGCTCATATTTTAACATTACCTGAACATTTCTTCCTCACAACTTGTGTACGTTGTCCACATACTTTAACGCTTGTAAAGGACAATTAATAATCCACTGCATACAGAAGTTAAACCAAGAAGTACTTACAAATTCGGGTACTATACAGAAGAAAGTGCATTCTATCCAATGATTCTTATAATAAAACCAACTAGATGCACTAATTTCTCAAATTTATTTTTGGAATAAAACTCTACTTGTTTTGGACAGTTCCTCTGTCCATCATCAGGAGTTTTTCACTGCACACCCAGCAATGGTATATGTCATACGGGTTTGCTGACAGCTTCTGATCCTGCTCACAAGCTGTCAGCAAACCTGTATGACATATACCATTGCTGTGTGTACAGTGAAAAACTCCTGATAATTGACAGAGGAACTGTCTGAAACATGTAGAGTTTTATTCCAAAAATAAATTTGAGAAATTAGTGCATCTAGTTTGTTTTATTATAAGAATTTATCACAATGCGCAGTCACCTGAACGTCAAATTCTATCCAATGACTAAAGTAGGACTCTCCAAGTGGAACTGTACCTCCCTGTTTTTCCTAAGCATGCCATGAAGCCACGTACAGGGACAACATATTGTACAGAAGAAAATATAAAACACCTTCATAACCACCTCCAGCAGATGAAGCAACCAGATTGTGTACAGTTACAGCAATAATCTTGCATTCGGGAGGTTCACTGATTCAAAAATCAGATATGTTATCGATTAGTGATATTTTCGTGGTATTCTTCAGTGTCTATGATAATGCCGTGACAGTGCCTTCAAATAGGCCACAAATGATCTCGTTTATAATCATCTCAATATCTCATTATCACTTATAGGCTCTGATGCTGAGAATGCCTGCTGAGTAATTGTCATCTTAACCATTAATTATCCTCAGAATCTAATCACATCCACATTGGGCCTACCTGACAATTTCATTTTTAAAATTCATAATAAGCACAATTTTTGAAATTCTAATTATAAAATAAACACTTGTCACATTCAATCTTGCACGAATCACAACCATTAATGTTTTGTCAACAGCAAAAGAAATGTGTTTGAAGTTCACAACCAGCTCAAAAACAGAATACGCTCAATCTCATGAAAGTGAAATTTGATTGCTTGACCCTTAGAGATGAAGGCACTCTCTTCCTTCAAAATGTCGGAAACCAAACCACTCACACAATGACAAGGTGTCACATTCCAGAAGACCTAAATCCTCACTCTGCAGTGACAACCTCAAATCTCGAGCACAATTTAAACTGGCATTTAAAACCCAGAGCCAATTGTACGTCCATACCATCACCAAGTTTATACACATTGAGATCGTGATGATAAGCAGATAATTGTATACATTTTATTGTGAAAAAGATAAAATATAATTAAATACATTTTAATAGTTTTTAATGGAAAACAATTCTGCATAAAGTGACACAAGCTTGCATTCCATCCTGCGGGATTTGTGGTAGCCAGTGTACATGTAATAAAGGAAAATGTTTGCAAGAATTGCCATAATTACAGAAACAACATGTTATCTTTTATCACACAATAAATTACCACAGTATAAGGAAGGAAAATGTAAAGATGATAGTTACAGAGAAGGTATATGACCAAACTGTTCAGCATTCATTATCCACAGACCACAAAACATTTGAGATGCTCTTGCAGGAACTATCTGCCTTCAAATGGAAGAAAACCATGCCACAACTATATATTCTACATAGTCCAGTTTAAAGTCAGAAGTGAAATCCATGCTAGTGGGTCTATTTATATCCAAACCTTTGGCTACTGTAACTCTGTGTATTTATATTCTCCCAGGGCTCCTTTGCCAAGACAAGCCTCTAAACATGGCCAAACTGACCGTGTCTATTCAATGCATGCTGGGAGGGCAGAACAAAAACTACCCATTACATGACTGCAAACTTTATGATCTGCAAGTTGGCAATAAATATAATATAAGGATGATATCAGATGTAAGCCAGTTAATAAATACCAAGCTATGAAACAGAATCAGTTCAGTATTGCATACTTTTAAAATCCTGCTCCTTCATATTCTCAAGAAAACAATGTGCATTTATTTTTTTTTAACTTTATTTTGTACAATGACCAACAAATGCATGATCAATTGACAAATTATCACACTCCTCCTACATGTTGTGACACTACTGTGTCATCCTCAGGGAGCTCGTAGTAGTACCTTGCCAAGTTACACAAGTATGTCAAATGCAGTTGTTGGTAATACAATTTACAATTATTGCACATAAGTTTTATTCTGTTGAAATCTCAGTGTTTAAATCTTTGAAATATTAAAATTGTCCTATTTATAGTAAAATTTTAAATTGTATTACCTACAACTGCATTTGACATACTTGTGTAATTTGGCAAGGTATTACTATGAGCTCCCTGAGGATGACACAGTAGTGTTGAAACATGTAGGAGTGTGATAATTTGTCAATTAATTGTGCATTTGTTGGTCACTGTGCAAAATAATAAAAGATGTATGGTACAGGTCTTAAAATAATTATGCATTTTTATTATTAGCAATTTAAATAGTGACTAGTAAAATATACATCACTTATTCTACAAATAACACTATGCCCCTAATGGCTTAATTAAATAATCAACAAAGAATAACTATGCTCATAAATTTACCCTGAGACTGAAACATTATGTACTTCACCAACTGTATGGCAGATTAATCACAGTTTATACCCAATCTAAATCTGCAAACATGACAGTTTGTAAATAGGTAAATATGCACTGCAACCAACAATTTATAAAAACAATGATTCTCAGTTTATGATTTGAGGGTTACAACACTATGAGACATGGTTCTAACTCCAACACTGAATATTACAGCTTTTATGTGTAAAGAAACTGAATATACAGCAGTTGTATAATTGGCTGGAATTTATGTATGTAATAACTGAAGGTTCACAACTGACTGACTGTGAATATTACTCTGACAGACAGCCTTGACATGCACATAATTTTATCTATAAGAGACTGCAACCCAGTTTTCAAAGGGCCTCTTCCACAAATAAATCATGTGTTAATCAAAACTCTACTGTTTATAACTTGTTATCACTACTTAAATCTTCCTGCTTTGGTATTTTGTATAATTCAATTCAGTTTGCAAAATATGCCACAATTCTATAAGGTTTTTATTATGGTGTATGATATCTGAACTCATTAACTTTATGATCTTTAGCCATTGGCTAACCTACTGAAAGGCTGGGATAGAGTAGTCGGTATAGTGAATCACTAAGGGCTGGATGGTCCTCCAGCGGAGGCGAGATTTTCTGCACCTGTCCAGACCGGCTCTGGAGAGCACCCAGCCCCCTATACAATAGGTACCGAGTCTTTCCCAGGGGTAAAGCGGACTGGGTGTGGCATTTACCACCCACCCCCATCCAGCGGTGAGGTTAGTGAAAGAGTATACCTATACATCTACTCCCCTTTTGGGCCTTCACGGCCTGTTCTAGGGTGAACTTTACCTTTTACCTTTACCTAACATACTGAAATGCATTGCACTACATTTTGATGACAGGATAGGTCTGCACCTTCAAGGTGGCTTCTTCTAAAACAAAACACACTAAATAATAATTATTTACAACCTTATTAAGCCCAGAATATTCACTAGTTTCACTCCAGTCTCTGTCTCATCAGAATGTCTATAATTATTATGTAGTAACATTAGTTTTAGGCCCATCCCAGTGACTGCTCGGTCTAAGGTGTTGGTCTGTGACCACTCGCTTCCTAGGATTTCCGGTTTGAATCCCACCAGAAACATGCATGTCCGTCTCTTGTGAGTGTTGTGTGTTGTCAGTTAGAGGACTCTGTGATGGGCTGATCACTTGCCCAGAGGTGACCTACTGAGTGTGCTGTGTCCGAGTGTGATTGTGAAGCCTCAGTAACGAGGTGACCCTAGCCCACAGGGGGCTCTAGTGTCATGTTATTTAATACTAATTATCTGCAAAAAAAAATACATTCTAGCCCATTATGGTATCATGACACTGCTACAAAACTTTTGGTGTATTTCATACTTATATACCCCTCAAAAATGAAGACATCAGGTCCCAGCATACTAAACTATTAAAACGTTTCAAGGATCTGTGTACCTGGAAGCTGTCAAGACTCAGAGGAAGTGAGAGCACCACAAAGAGAAAATAAATAGAGACCACTTAATAGTTCCATGCTCAATACACCATCATAAAATTATATGTACTTATCTGTGTGCTACACAGTAAACCTCTATTGTGTTCAACACTGTAAAATGTAGTGTTAAGAAATGAAATTCACTGAATTCCTCTTACTGTGTCAGGGTTAAACCAGTTACAGTGGCAAAGAAAATAAATAACTTAATCACCTTCCAAAATAAATAAACTTATACACACACACACACACACACACACACAATCTCTTTGATACATATTTCAGAGTAGTCTCTTAAACCTCAACAAATGCAAGTTCATTCTTTCAAGAACACATAAATATTTTACATATCACAGTTAAAAAACCTACAAAAATACATTATTTAACATAAGCCTATCAGTGTTGTTCCCTGTTTTACACTGATTTTAAAGAAACGTGTCTAGAATAATAAATATTAACATTATTCTATATTCATAGGCGGACAAGGAAAAGAAGAAGAAGAAGAAGACCAAAGAGGATGCACCAGCTGCAGATGCTGCACCTGCCCCTGCTGAGACACCTGAACCTGCCGCAGGAGGTGAGCCTAACAGGCAGAGTTCTCGAGGCTCCAAGAAGGTCAAGCGCACTGGAAGCAATGTGTTCTCCATGTTCTCCCAGAGGCAGGTTGCTGAGTTCAAAGAGGCAAGTTATTTTCCAGTCTTAAAAATTCTCAGATGTTTTACATTTGAATTATAAAGTCCCACGGGAAAGGACGGCTTGAAAGAATCAAATATCCTAGAAAAAAATAAATAAAAACTTCAACAAACAATGTTGAAGAAAGAGTGTATTCAGTTCTGCTTGTAACAGCAAGAAAATATAATATGGAAGCACTTTAAAACTTGTAAAGAAGTCTTCAAATATGGACCCAATGTAATTAAGTTACAACTGTGCATAGTGAGTATCATTGCTTATTGGAAATACATTTAGTATCAGACATTAATACTACATATGCATAATGCTAAACAACTGGGATGCATCAAACAAGAATACAACTTCAACGTTACTGCCCTGTATTGGATTCTTGCAAACTGATTTTGAAGGCTTTAAAATCATAATTAGGAACACAAGGCAATAAATTTAAAAATTACCTTTACCATGCATTATGTGATTTGAATTCCCTTTCCCACTTTTACACTTACTTTTCGCATGGAATATACATAGGCCTATATACACATTAAAATGTAATTTAAATTCAGTACTTGTGCAGAATGTTCCCACATTATGTTCAGTTTCCATCTTTACAGGCCTTCCAGCTGATGGACCAAGATAAAGATGGCATCATTAGTAAGAGCGATCTCCGAGCAACCTTTGACCAGCTGGGCCGTCTTCCCTCTGACAAGGAGCTTGATGAAATGGTTGGTGAAGCTCCTGGACCAATCAACTTTACACAGCTCCTCACCTTGTTCGCTGGAAGAATGTCTGGAGGTGTGTAACAAGTGTGCCAACACTATAACTTCTTGAAATTAAAAAAAAAAACTGTAACTAATATTGTACAACTAAGCCACATAGGACGTGCAGATTGCATAAGTGATAAACTAAACTTAGGGTGAGTAAGAGACTGTAAGCTTGTGTGGTCAAAGTGAACTCCTTATAAATACAAACAACATGGACAATCATGACACAAACTTGATACTGAAAACAATATTTACCTTCAAATTTTCAGGATCTGATGATGATGACGTTGTCATTGCTGCTTTCAAATCATTTGATGAGGAAGGCAAAATTGACAGTGAAAGGTAAGCATAAGACATATTTCTTCTTCACATACTTTCTTCTATCAGTATACCAGTCCAGTGGATATGATGTAAACACTGTACAGTCTAAGGAGGGCAGATGGCCAGCCAATGAAGAATTTGAACCATAAACTGACCACATCAGCAGATATCCTACTTTACTTACATCAGACCAAACTACCAGTTCCATTAAAAAAGACATGTGCACATGTGCAGACACACACACACACACACACACCTGCATATATGCACACAAAACCACATGAACACACACACAAACACAAAAGCACATGACAATATGTTATATGTACCCAAACATGTAATGAGACATTTCTCTTAATTCATTATCTTAAAAATGGGGTCACCTTATAATCACACATAAAGTAAAAGCATTTTCTGTACATACGTAGGTTTCATGAGAACTGAAGATTGTGAAGGGCAGTCATGTCTTATAAACAGCATCATCCTATATATGGGTAAATATGGTAAAAGTGGTAACTTCTATTTCAAACTTTAATGTGAAGCAGTCATATTTTGCTGAAAGTTTGTAGCAATAACAGCTCCTGGCAGAAATAATACACTCCCTCACATTCCAGATACCCTTGGCTTATAAGTAACTACATTAGAAACACTGATCTATTTCATGAATGACTTATACCTTTCGGTCTCACAATGGTTTTGTAACTAATTTGTACCTCAGAACACTAACTCTGAATCAAAAGCGTATTATGCTCAGAGACATACAACATGAAAACTTACATCTTACTGTATGATCTGTCCAGATTGAGGCATGCCCTAATGACCTGGGGTGACAAGTTCACTGGAGGTGAAGTGGATGATGCATATGATAACTTTGAAATTGACGACAAGGGCTTCATCAACACAGCAAAGCTCATCCAGCTGCTCACAGCATCTCCAGAGGAGGAAGAAGAAGAGGGTGCTTAAATCCCAGTCAAATCTGTGGAGAAATTATCATATTTCATCAACACACATTCTGCTATAAGGAAGACATGCTTGGACTCATCAAAACTTAGAAATAAAAACAAGATTGTTTTTTGAGATCAGTGAAGGAACCTGATTATTTTGAAGAGGGTTATTTATCAGACAAGCAAACTATTCCATTTTTCTAAGTTTCACAAAACTTTAGTCAACATCCTGCATGCTCATCATATCATCATCCAAAAGATATTCTTTAGGTTGAAGCACAGAGACATTTCCAAAATGAAGCACTGAGACTTTACCAAAATGCAGCAAGTATAATAACCATCAACATCACTTCTCTATGTCACATGTAAGGACTTTCTTTATATGCTATCATGACAAAACAGGGTACTAATATCTGTATTCATGAAAGTTCTGTTCTGTATTGATAAGACATTCTAAAAAAACACCTTCCTAAAATAGGAGAGAATCATAATTTTTATATTTAAAGACAATACGAAATCTCTAGTGCTTATCAGCAGGACAGGCATCACTTCATCACACTTTCCTTCATTCTACACTCTTATTCATACATTCGTCTTTAATAAACTACCATTCATTATTCTCTTCCTTCCTGTCATTACTTTCTATGTTCTTCTCTTTCCATTTCTACTCTCTCTCACTTTCTTAATTCTTCCTGTTACATTTCATTTTCAACTTAGTGCCTGTCTACTGTTTTACTTGTACTCAACACACTGGTCTATGGAGCATTAAGAACCATGATAAAATTAAACAAAATATCTAAGTAAATACATGATTTTTCTTTCCTGTGTATACCTAGTCTCCCTATACAGCATGGAATACAGTGCGAAGAAGACTGAGTTCTGTAAATCGTGTTAAGTGTAAGCAGTTTTAGAAGTAAAATGGCAGCTTTGTTTCAAATAATATCAGACATGCCCCCTCCAAACCGAAAATACAATATCTAAGACAGTAATGTATGTATATACACATGTATTGTTGTACATTCTAGTTTATGCTGCACATTCTTCCCACTCCACTCTGAAGGCATTAAATAATGTCACTTTTTTTTCTGAACTTACTATGCACTTGTGTTTCTCCTATGAGGCAAGCAATATGTCTTAATGGAGCAAACAAGGGCAAGGAAGAGGTGTTCACTGCTGGATATCAAAGTGCAAAATCTAAGGGTTAATGTTCACAAGCAAAGTTGTTATACAGTTCTACAAGAATCGTTTATCATCCAGCAAGTGATGAATTCTACAGCCAAACAAAAAAACAACCGTGTTTATGAAAACACCAAAGCATGTTTCAGTCAAATGTTTAGTTATATACCACGCTATAGTCAATTTATTTTATACGAGGACAAATGGAGAAAAAATGTTGTATGCCTGTAGACCAGACACATACCAGATGCAACAGCCACTCTGACTGTGGCAGTAGCTCCAGTGCATCTATTAGGATATCAATGCAGGCAGCTTCAACTACAGCCAATCCTTTTACACCCAACATATCTGAACCCCTTCACCCTGCTACCAACTATGGTAAAATTATAAAATATATGTCTAATTTTTAACTGCAATAGATGGCACAATAATGATCTTGCATTAGGCATATTTTAACATTCTTGTGTAGTAATATATGTTAATACCACTTTATTCACATTATTACACACACACCTACATGTTTCAGCCTTCAAGGGGACATCATCAGGAACTACTGATACATTTTGTGAGCAGGGTCAAAAAAATTAGTGTCAAGATGTAAATATCAGATTAGATAGTGGCAAACCATGTAACATATAACATGCTGCTCTTTAATTTGATATTTACACCTGGACACACATTCTATTGACCTGGCTCATGAAATGTATCAGCACTCCCTGAGGATGGCCCTTTGAGGGCTGAAATATGTAAGAGTGTAACAATGTGAATAAAGTGGTATAAACATACATTAGTACCTTAGTTGGATTTTTACGTAAAATAGTGACATCTGTGCAAGGATATGAACAAGATAAAAATTCTCCTGCAGATTTCAGTAGGATAGGCCTCTGACTACAAGCCATCACAAATACTGTTCCAGAAATGCTTGGCTCTCATTGGAGCTAACTATTCACTGGCTAATTCTATAGCACATGATGCTTAACAAGTTGACAGTTGCTCAGCAGGTCATGAAATTCCCCATGCTTAAAGACTACTACTCAATACTGCCTCATGCCACTTCAATCCAGTCCCATTCACATCCTATATCCTTTAATATCTATTTTAATATGGTTGAACTCTGTTACAACAAGAATCATGAGAATGGATACTCTCATTCCATACAGCCAGTATTTGTAATATCTTGCAACAGAGAAACCTGCAAGTACTGAACAGTAGAAGGAAAGATATACTGTACACATAAGAAGTAAAATAACATATAACTAGAGATTATGTTTAACATTTTATAAACAACATAAAAATAAACACTAACTAAAAAACTGAAAAGTGTATGCCTGTATACAAAATACAATTTTCAGTTTTTTTCTTCTTCACTTGTATTCCACTTACATAGTGCTGACAAATATTGAAAGTCACCCATGCATTGTTATTAGCTGCATGTACAATGGGAGATTTCTCTATGTTTTTGAAGAAATGTGGTATAAATAATTTTAGAGCAACAGAAAGACTTTTTGTCAGTTTCATCCAACTTCACACACATTACGACTGTTAAATGATTCTTAGGTCTTTTTCCACAAACAGGTTGCAATGGGCAACATGTTGTCAAACAATCCAGTGTCATCCACACTATAGAAGTCCTCTTTGCTGCAACCTTTTTAGGTGCATTCACAAAACCGCATAAAGTGACTATTAAGCTGTGTCACGTCTGCCTGTCCACCCATCCGTATGGAAAAACTCAGCTCCCAATGGATGGATTTTCATGAAATTTGACTTTGGTAATTTACAAAAATTTGACAAAAAAAAAATAAAGTTTCATTAAAACTTGATATGCATAATGGCCTCCTTTACATGAAGAGATATGTATACTTCTGACAATAAAAGTAATCCCTGTACATGACTGGACAGGCCCTTAGAGCTCCAGAAGGTTGAAGCTCCCAGTATTTCTAGACAATCAGCATATGAAGGTCCAGGAGATACAGCTTATACTCATTACTGGTACAGGCTGAGTCAACCCCAGGGCAGTGGTGCAGCCATTTATGATAATATCTCGCTGAATTGCTCTTAGAATGAAAAATGTTTCAAACAAATTTGCAGAGAAAATCAAAACACACATTTTACATTTAAAAACTTTTTTTCCAAAAATTGTGCCATTTATCAGATAATGTAGAAAAACGTGGTAGAGGTGGACAGGCCACATATGACAATACAATGTGGCACATGTGCTGTGTAGACTGGATAACTAAAACCTACAAACACACACTCGGAGTACGTAATAATTAGTGCTTCCCTCGGCAACAGGGGTTATGCAAATGCACATCAAAGATATATTATACATACACTGCCTGTCTTATTTACATTCAACTTAAATGCTCCTTGCCAGCTTAGTTAGCACTTTTTAATCTGCTGACATGGCATCTGCATGGACTACCACATAGATGTTACAACAGTTTTTTAAATGTCAGCCTGTAATACAATCTGGCTTCTGACTAAAAACTGGCACTTCCTTCTTGTCAAACATAATCTGGAACTTAAAACTGTACATTTTCCATGCAACTGATACACATAAATAAGTTCATCACCAACAAATGCACTAATTACTAAACATAAAAGCACTCTTATTTACATGTTTTGGCTATCATCCATAGCCATATTCAAGGAGGATCAATACTTAAAGACACGTACAGCATTATTATACAGCTTGTCAATTGTAAATGGTAAAATACACAATGTCAATATGCTATTAAATCTATTCTACCCAAACATCTTGAAACAGTGAAATGTCTTCCAGTTTAATCAAGTATTAATCCTATATGCTGAAATTCTGTGTATCCACCATGAACAATCATTCTTTCTTAGCAAAGAATGTTCATGGTGTCTGGATGAAGCAGATTTTAAGAACTGTTTTGTAATACAACAATTTTAACACAATTTTAATATAACTTTACACACTGATGTTTTAATAGCATACTGGCATTATACATTTACCATTTACAATTGACAAGCTGTATAATAATGCTGTAAATGTCTTTAGGTATTGACATTCCCTAATGACAGCTGTGGGAAGCAGCCAACACAAGTACTGCTTTTATAGTCAGGAATAGGTGCAATTTGTTGGTGATGAACTTGTTTATTTATAATCTGGAACATCCACCTCACAAAGGCAATCAGCTGTTTCAGTGATCATATTCATGTAGCAAAACCTCACATTGCACTCACATGCAACATGACCTGCAATGGGCAAAACATACACTGAATACTTTTCTCACTAATTCAGCACAAATGGTAAGGGTGGTATATAAAATCAGGGCAGCTGCCTACCCCAACATTTATAACTATGTATGTACAAAATTTTTTAAGTATGGGATAGAACCTGAAGCTTCAAAACCAATTTTAATGTACACACAAAATTTGAAGCATAAAAGCCAAATTTTAAAACACAGTATAAACTGTGAATTTTCAAAACCACTGACAAAATTCTTTTCATTGTACCTCATTCTAAGACTTTAAAACCAGTCTACTTTGCATCATTTTACCTGTTAAACTGAATTAGTTTTAATATTACCTTTCCACATTAGGATGGGCTGTACATTTACTTGTTCCAGTATAATTTCTAAGAGTGTACTTAACAGTACTGTCATTTTTTTTAACAAATTTCATGTACATCCTAGGTCATTAAAACAGTTAACTACATGAGAATAGTCTCTGTTTGGGATTTTGGGATTCATAAGAGCAAAGTATGCAGGTTTTGGTTAAATTGAAACATGACATGAGTGGTCACAGTGGTGCCACACCTAGGCAAGATAAGATTACATGTGCTAAAAGAAGCAATACACACATGAACAGTGATTCACATACTGAACCTGTGACAACATCTGAGGTTAGTATTAACAGACACATGTGTTGGCAGTAATGTTAAATGAGACACTGGTGATCTTAATTAGGTGAGAATCATAAAAGCAGTGACATCATTGTATAAATACATCAGTCATTTCAAGAAGTAAAGGAATACCCTCAAGGTCAGTTCATGCACATGGCATAGTGACTTGAAACATGGAGATAGTTTTTCATAATAAACTTTATGCCTTGTTTCCTGACTATAATAAATAAGGTAACTAATTTGGTCCACCTGGTGAGTATCTCTGCTCCCCTTAATTATTTTAAAGCTGGTGAATCATGGTACTGTGGGGGTAAGGGCCATCCTGCTTCAAGCAATTTCTGATGAGGCAAAACATTGTTACACAATGGAGAAGGATGTTACTTTAAGATTAGTCCCCTCGGATATGACTCCGTGTTGATTGGTAATTTCACACTCAGTGACAAAATTACCGGTCACCACAGCGTCACATCCCAGAACACAATCCCACATTGTTATATATCTACAAAACGAAAAGCACTGACAAAATCTATGTTTCACTACAAACCATATCCTAACAGAACAAAGTACTCTCTCCAGGCAAGGCTATCACACAAATTTTCTGGCTATGTGCCAGAATGGAATACACAGCTCTACAACATTACAGAAAAGGGAAATACAGACCCTACACGCACGTAACAGAAGCCTCAAAGAAGACCAAGACATGAAAGTAAGACACTCGTAAAGGTAAAACCGGCTGCACATTACATATACAGAGTAACTACACAAGAAGATTGGATATACGTGCAACATAACACGGAGAAGCGTGATCCGGAGTAACTACACAAGAAGATTGGATATACGTACAACATAACACGGAGAAGCGTGATCCGTGCATCACATTCCACCACAGCAGATTACGCTCTACAGTTGTGTTGCGCCATATTATTATATAATCATAATCAGGCGTGAAGTATTACATGTTTTGACAATGTACTATGCATTCATTATCCTTCCCACACACTGCATCTTAACCTCAAAGATTCCATAGTCGAAAGCAGCAGATTAAATATGACGATGAAGTGTCTGTATATTATTGTTTCAATTACGCCGCATATAAATCGTATCTTTATTGCGTCATTTGGCGTGTCTGGCTACGCTGTATTTTTAGTTCAGGAAACAATGCAGGCTATTTGATAAGAAATGTGTGTTCAGATTTTCTCCATAACATTTACCCGAAGAGTTACACATTTCTTGAACAATCAGCCAGATATCATGAACACGCGTTTTCCTGTGAAGCGCCTGATATTTCTGTCCGATTTTAACCATTTTACTTTCTCGACAAATTTTAACGGAAGTTCCCAGTAAACAATTTCACGAAAATACATGCGGTGGACGCCGATTTTGTACATGCGGGAAGACGGACAGGACGAGGCGAATGTTTGCTTTTCACAAGTTTGCGTTCGCGCCTCAAAACATTCCAAGTGAAAATGGCCTTACAATACTGCCGAATTATTCTTACCACATACTGTTTAAAAATGAAGCAGAAGTTGGAATTCAGTAAAAAAATTGCTATAAATACGCTAGTTTTCCTACATTACCATGCTGCCTTATGAAACTGTATTACACACATACTTTGTGGAATCATTTTCATTTCCCTTGTCATTAATAATCTTTAAACATTTTTGCTCTTCTGTTAGGAACTGCTTTGTTTCCGTACAAAAATGCTGCATAATAGAACAAGTAAAGGTGCCCTCTGCATCATTAATTATGCACCATGCCAGAAATACCATACAGGGGAGTGGCGGTACAACTCTGGATTTTAACCTCTGGTTCTAGATGGAATTGTGTAGTTAGCTGCAGGAACACCCCGACCACTTTACCCCAGGGCAAACAGCCTGGGTTACCCTTTGTACAGGAGGTCCCAGAGCCAATCTGATTACAGTCACAAAGAGAGCTGGGCAGTGAGTAGGCTGTGGGCTGGACAGTCCATGGTTCAAATCCTGTATGTGTCTAGACCAGCTTTGGGGCCAATCCAAGCATGCTATTTAGTGGATTCCAGGGCTTTTTCTGCACTGTACAGTGAACAGGTTGTCAGGCTGACCACACACCTCCATCTAATGCCAAAGGTAATGAGTCCAACCAACTACTGGGACATTAAGTGAAGTCAAATTCCAAATGAGGACAGATGCTATAAGCATTAATGGCCATTATTTCCTCTTCCATTCTGAGGGATGATAACTCAAGGATTTTATTTTTTACTTATATGATTTTGTACTAAGAGGGGGGATTTCTGTGAAGTATAGAAGGAAGAATCAAGAGAAATGTAATAAAAAACACAAAAATTATAGATAATTTATATTTGAACACTTCAAGTGACTCTATGGACATATTTAAAAAAGAATGAAACCAAAATTCCTAAAAAGGTGCTCAGCATGAAACCTCCAAGAACTAAATGAAGCTGGGAACATCAGGAAACAGAAGCTAATGAGGAGCAGCTTTGGGAAGGCAGAGACAAATTCCTATCTCTGCCTTTCGAAAGCTTGACTGCTGGATGACCAATATACACCACAGCATTTCAGAGAGGAGAAGTCTCCCAGTGGGAACCACAAGTACTCAGTGAAACTCTGCCTCAGTTCAATTCTGTCCAGTACACACCCCACACGGACTGCCCAGAAAAGAATAAAAGGTCAGCCTTCACCAGAAAAAGCTGTTAGTAGATAACATCAGATACTTCATGGCCAAACAAGAATAATGAAAATCAACAATATAAGATGTGAAAAGAGGGTGTGATACGTGTACTTACAAATATTGTCCAACTGCTGCAGGCAGGTTCCACTTATTTTATAGAACCCATCACTGTTATAATAGTCAGGGGTGTGTACTGTCATCAGCTGTAGTAACTGCCATTGACACACAGCCATACAAAAACAACATTCCTATTAATCATAAGAAAGTTTACTGAAACGACAAATTAAACTCCTACTCTGCCCTGCTGACATAATGTGAAATTGTGGAGTGCTGGATAACTTCCCTCCAGGGTGGTCCTGACTGATTGATTTATTGATTATGAGGTTATGTAAAAATATGTTTCAAGTGCCAATTTAAGTAGCAGCAAAGAGTCTGGAAGATCATGACTGTTGAGTTGGTAAGGACTGTCAATTCAAGTACCATCCTAACATCCACATAGAAGCAATGAGCAAGACCAGCAAAAACCTCCATCCTGGAAACTGATAACACCTGTTTCTTAAGGATTGCTGTTACAGCATACTGAGTTCTGTAAGGTCCTGCTATAAATATACTGCGAGGTATAACAAATAGTGCTAATATGAATAATACAAAAGCTGATTTTGGGCATAAGTGCAGTCTGTCAGCAGTAGCTACTTGCACCACTCTTCCAAACTATTTGTATTTTTCTGATCAAGTTTCTAATAATGAATTATGACTGCAAAGAGGTTTCCTTATCCACAGTTCTGGCTAGTGTAGAGGGATCTCTGGTGCAAAAATGTTAAGGCAAATTTTCATTTCAGCTACATTTAGGTTTAAGTTTCCCTAGTAAAACTGCTGATTCCTTCTGTTGCCTACAGATGGGGGCTGAGTTGTTTCCTGTTGCTGTGGCATTAGTGGTTGGCGTACTTGCTGTCCCAGTATGTTACAGCTACACAGTGCTGTGCGAGTTACTCTTTCCTGAGGAAATGCTAGGAATGGACATTCTAGGAATAGCCATAGCTATCTTGGCAGCAGTACTGGCGATTTCTGTGTTCTTAACTTGGGAAAGAGTTAAGAATAAAATGTACTATGGTAAGTTAATGGTACAATAACCTAGTGTGCTGTGGTACAAAGCCTCAAATACTGAACAGCTGTCTTACTGCTTTTGACTTGTTAGCCTCTTCTAAGTTGTGTTCACCATTTGGTAATTGAAATATGATTCCTAGGCTACCAAGAAGGGTTAAATATACATATAAAATGGGTCAGACAAATAGTACAATCAAGAAATAAGGGATACATTCCAAATTTAAAAAAAAATCACACATTAGTCCCTCTTGGTATTCCATGGTGTTGATAGGAGTAGAATATTAACCCCTTGAAAACTGAAACAATGTAATAATATTTTCTCAGGCTAACAGCTCTGTCAGGTGACTATAATAAGCATGCATTTCAGAAACCAACCCCACGTACACTCTGATGATGGAGACAGTCTGTTCTGAAATGCTGAAAGCTTTAACTCATATGTGAAGATTCAGTTTCTATCTCACAAATAGCAGTCTGTAACCATTAGTAAGACCAGCTGTATAGGGAAATATGGCTGTTTATTGTTAAGAGTCATACAGAATATGTAATTACAGTGCGTAGGCAACATGCAGAGCTTCAGGCATTAAACCTGGTACTGTATAGTTACCACTAAACCCTAAATGGTTAAACTGGTTTATAGTAACAGCCTGTGGCAGTGTGACCTGCACACAGGACCAGTTGACCAGTAGGTACAATAGCAGGGAATATTTTTGAACAGTTGTAGCTGGTCCATCTGGGGGTTAGTAAGTTAACAGGAATGTATACACATTCTTGATTTTAAGCTTTCACCGTGTTCTATATGTAATATGTTTTCTTTTGGGTAACTCCCCAGCGTCCGAGTTCTAACAGCCGATGTTTCGGAACCCTCTTATCAGTTCCATCTTCATAGGCAGGTGGATGAAGATGGATATTTCATCCTCCTGTCTATGAAGACGGAACTGATACAGGGTTCCGAAACGTCAGCTATTAGAACTCAGATGCTGGGGAACTACCCAAAAGAAAACATATTACATGTATATGCATTGTTTAGCACATGGGTACAGTGTAGTACAAAAGTTAATGAGCATGGCTGAAACAGGTTAAACTAGGTATGTGGTTTTTAGAAGTAGGCTGTAAAGCTAATGGCTGCAGTCTGAATGACTGGGGTTTGATCCATGGGAATAGCAGCTGGATGTACATTATTGTCTATATCATTCAGGGTAGCTGTGCTCTCAAAAAAGCAACTCTGTTGGTGACTAACTCCATGAACATTGCTTCTTGAGAAGCTCATAGTTGCTGACTTTGTGAATAAATTTTCTACTTTTGATGGTACCCAAAGGTTTATAATGGTGTTCAAAAGGGCACCGCCCATTCTCAACCAATAAGTGTCTTATTATTATTATGTTGTCTCTTGTCACAGGCCTCTTCTCCTTGGTACTTTTCTTGAACCAGCGGTGATCCCCACCACTCAGGCTTCACGTTTCAGACTGTAATATTTTCCATATTATGCATGACGTTCCAAGTATAGCCATCTTTTGTAGTGAATCTACTGAATGTTTTCCTGGTATTGTTACCAAATTTTTCTTTAAGCCTTTTGTTACTACTCTGGTGGCTCCATTTATTACCATTATAATCATGCATTTCATATTCCACATATGTTGTATCTCCATACATAAACTCTTGTATTTTAGTTTCTTTTCTGTATATTTTGTGTGACATTTACGTCCATTGGTATGGCCACAACTAACAGCATGCATGTTTTTTCTTTGTAGTTTTTAATCATAGTATCTGGCCCATTTGCTTTAACTTCTCTGTCTGTTTTTGTAATGTAAACCAACAAATGCACAATTTCCAAATTAATGTTTTAATTCAATTCTTGGTGTCTTCTACACGTTTCGAACATCATGTGTTCATCATCAGGAAGACCATTTGTACAAGCAGTTTTGCATGGTATGTTTTTCATACTGAAATTACAATAGAGTTATAAAAGATATCTAAGTATAAAATGCTAAGTTCTTAATATAATGAAAAATGTATAAAATATGGTAGATTTTAATCTGTGATAATATTTTTTAAATATGAAAATATAAAATTATAAAATGTTATATTAAAAGTTCATATTTTAAAAAAAATTTATCACAAATTAAAATTTACCATATTTTATACTTTTATCTATATATTAAGAACTTAGCATTTTATACTTAGACATCTTATATAGCTTTATTGTAATTTCTGTATTAAAAAAAACCATACAAAACTGCATGTACAAATGGTCTTCCTGATGATGAACACGTGATTTTCGAAACATGCAGAAGACGCCAAGAATGGAATTAAAACATTAATTTGAAAAGTGTGCATTTATTGGTTTATGTTACATAATTGTATCACAATGTATGGTACAAAAAACATAAAATTCTGTGTCTGTATGTACCCAATTATTATTTTTGTAAATTTGTTCTTGTCTATCAGTTACCAGGTGGTGGTCTTCTGGTAAGTCCAGATCTCAACAAGAGATCAAAGTGATTTACCCCAGCATTTTACAAATAATAATAATAATAATAATGTATTATTATTATTATTAACCACCATTGTGCGGGGTATTTACAACTATATACCTGAAACAAACCGTGCGTCTAGGATATAATTTTGCAGCTACTCTGTGGTTACAATTTATGGTACATATAATGCTATTGTGCCATGTTAAACATTTTATACTTTTACATTAGTACTTTCCTACTATGTGCATATTGCCAGATATGGCTGTTTTCTGTAGTTTATTATTATTATTAGTAGTAGTAGTACTATTAATATTAGAAACTTCAACCAGTTCTATATAGTGCACAAAAATTGCCATTCCATTAGATGTGCTACAGCTGTGAACTTGGTTTGCAGTAACTTTAGTAAGCATATGAGATCTTTGACACAGATTTTACCCCAGTAGCACATTTCACTTGAGTTATGATTTCTCTCTCTTACCTAATTTGAATTTCAGCATTTGCAGGCAAAAATATACCTGCGTAATATAACCGAATTAGACTCTGAAACATACCTTAAGGCTGTAGCATGTTGCATATGAGTTAGATTCTGGTTATGTACCTAACCTGTATTTTAGTTTAAGCCATAAATCTACTTTTGTCAGTCTGTAGTGATTTAGATACCTTGAGAAGGGAAATTAACACACTCAAGACTTGACTATTAGTTTATTCTTATACTGTGTGGTAATTAATGTTTGAAGCAATCTTCTATATGTTTTTTATGTGTTTGCTGCATGTGTCCTGTTTATTGTCTCTTGTTATTTGTGTTTGTATGTTGTGTTGCTTCTGTAATTGACCATTTGGTTGACTTGGAAATATTAACCCTTTAAACGCCGAGTTAAATCCCATCTGCCATTTGCTGGCATTGTTAGGAGCTCACCCTATACTCCACATTAGCAGGATAAGGGTTAATAAAGTGAAATGAATTATTAGTAATTAATTAATTAGTTGAACTCAAAGTGCATATTGCCAAGGGATGTGACTATTAACACCACATTAGCATCCTTAAAAAGTCTGTTTTAAAGTGATTCTCCCATTCACAGCTCAGTTGCCTAAGTGGTCTCATTCCTTGAGGATTCTGCACCAAAATGCACACATTTATCTCCTTATAGTATGCTATGTGTTCTATCCATCTCATTCTCCTTGATATGATGATGCTGCCTGGTAATACAAGCAGCCAAACTAAGGTGAGATCTGAGACTGTGTGGAAAATTACCTAAATTTCCTCAATACACCCATCAAGAATCATGTTCTTGTAGAGGCACATATACATTACTTTTGCATAATTATTTGAAAGCACAGATACATAAATATCTATAATTAATGTAATCAAAACTGTACAAACCTATAGTTATAAAGAGCATGGGTACATTCTCCCTGAACCACTTAATTTTTGTAGAAATTAAAAAAAAAAAAAAGTGGCTGCTTGCACATTACTGATTTCTTTATTTATTACTGCTCTACACTAGAGTTATTAGTATCAGCATATAATACTGATAGCCTTATAATAGATATTTCTATTTTTCCAATGCAGGTTTTGCTCTATTCATTTTCTCATCAGTAATTGATCTAATTCTTGGACTGGAGATGGATGGCATTGTGCGTGGATTCCTTCCTAACTATCTGAAGTACGGAGAACCCTACCTTATGTCTGCATGGGGTGCTGTGGCAGCCTACTGGGATGGGACAGTGTTTCTCACATGCTACATCATAATGGCATACCTTGCCAGCAATGGGTAATCCCAAATAATGTTATGACAGTACTAATACATATATAAGCTGTAATTCAATATTTTTTTCCACATCACAGACTACAGGTCCATGAAATGGTTTTGTGCATTCTGAAGTAGTACTTCATTATCATACTGCAGGATAAGAGACTTCAAATGCACATTGTAAAGGTACACTTGTCCATGGGCATGTCATAAAAGCTTATGGGGGAGTAATGGTATACCTCCACTCATTCTTATTCCCAGCAGCAGATGGGATGAGTGGTCTGCCTAACTCCATGGCTGCTTTATACCTGGGTGAAGTCTCCACAGTATCCACTGAAAAGGAGGATGTGTGGGCCCCACAGCCAATCATAAGACTATGATGTTAAAATCACTGAAAGACATCATTATGAAGAATAGTACACATATTAGGGTCTGAATTTTATGTTAATTTGGCTACACAAAATTAAGTGAGAACTTCTGAAATGTCACAGAAGACAGTAATCTTAAGCCACGCTGTGAAAACCAGAAATAAAGCATCTAAGTTCTGTGGATTATGACATGTGCAAGCAGCTTGATTATTTATACATGGATACATTTATACATTAATGTGCTGTTTAGAAACTCTGCAACATGCATGATATCCCACTAGCATAATTAATATACACACACTGTACATAGAATTCAGTTAAACTGAATTAAACTAATGACCCGTATCAGTAAAAATGGATTTGTTAGGCAAACAAATATTTGTTGAAATGTGCAAACAAAATGTTTGATTTAGATTTATTCATATAACTAGACATCTGTAAGTAAATAGTGGAAATATGTTAAAACACTGTGTTAGCAAAAGAAATGCAAGCAAATGGTCACCACACTGTACAGAAATGCTGAAACAAAAGTTGTGATCTGTTATGCAAAATCTCACCTCTCTTCTGAAATCTTTGTTTCAATTTGGCATTCAGGAGAACATATCGAACAATAGGCCTGCACTGGTCCTCAAGTATTCTCAATAGTATGGTGGTCCTGCTGCTAGGGGCTTGCCTGAGCCAATCAGGGCTCAGTTGGTGCACAGTCCTCAACATACCATATGTGCTGTTCCCTCTAGCTGTGGCAGTGCAGTGCTTGGCAGAAGCACCTCTGCGTCAACCAACAAATGGCAAACCGTCTTGGCTTGACAAAGCCCTTGCTGTGCTACTAATTGAATCAGCAATGGCTGCCCTGCTTAAGGGACTGGTGAGTGCCTGTCTTGTCTTTTCTAACCAAACCTTCACAACTTTATAGTAGTTAGATTCATACTTAATGACAGAAAGCAAAGAATAGGCCCTAAATGTTCAAATTCAAACTGAAACACTGTAAAACATGGAGTTTGTTAGGGTTCTCTACTTGGTCCCCTGCTTTGTCACTAATACATAAACAATCTACACCTCCAACTTTCCATTTGGAGCCTGAAACTGTATTCTTTGCTGATATTGGGATCACACCACAACCACTTTCAGAATAGCGGTAATAGTATCTTTTCCAAGTACTGAATGTGTTAGAGCAAATAAACTTGCATTGAATTTGGACAAAGCAAATTCATGAAATTTTCTGCTAACAATGAAGTATACTATATTCACTACAGATTATGACAATAAACCAAAATAATGACAACTAGATTCCTAGGCCTGCACACTGGTAATGACTTATACTCAAGTGATGTATAAGCTATTATCCCCAAAAATAGTTAAGTATGTTTTACCATGAGTTTATTTTGTATAATTGCATTCCATTATGCACGATGGAATTATCTGTTGGGGCAGTTCAACAGCCAACAACAAAGTATCCACTATCTGTAAGAAAACTGTTGGAATAAAGGCATTTGCAAAGAAAACAGTCTCATGTAGGGAGTTTAGTTATTTAACATATTTCCCATTGACAGACTGAAAACATCTTGCAAGTCATAACACAGGTCTCATTGATCTTAATAACTAATGCAATTTAACTTCATGATTTTGAACCATCTTCTAAGCCACAGAAAATTCAGTTCACACTTTATAACCAGTGACTTAAAATCCTGTTCATGAGGGCAGTCAGTAGTTTCCATTAGAGACGATACAGAATGTCCCATAGTGACTGTAAAATCATGATATAGAAATGTATAATAGGCAGATCAAAAAAGAAATTTCATTTTTCACTTTCCAGGTTTCTCATGCATGGGCAAATTCTCTGTCTCCAAAGTAAAATGATCTAACATTCCACATAGGGATTTAGTCACAAGCAGACTTTTTAATTAGTTTTACAATATGAATCTGTTTAGCAAGGAAAAGAAAGAAATGATACACAGAGCTTTTTATGGTGAACCTTGTCAAAGCTGGTAACTTGGAAGATCATGATGGGAGGATAAAAATTAGCTGGATCTTTTAAGAAGTTTATTATGAATCTGCAAAAGAGATTGAAGGTAGCAGAGTCCAAAGGGGTTTGATAATGGCAGTGTTGATCCTACAGATTTCACTCTCAGTAACTCATTAGGTAATACATTTCAATAATAATGGACATCAGAACATAAACCATAATAGGAAAGTATTGTCATATAGTACACTACCCTGCCTGATACAACACACATCACGTGCTGTAGCTGGATGAGATCCCTTGAAGATCATATAACATAAAAGCAGATGTTTGTATGTGTACTCTGTACAGAATGCAAACAATGACAGACTTATACTTGGAACTACTCACTCTTATGTAATTTTAATATCATAATATTGTAATTTTGGGGTACACGGTGGTGCATTTTGTTGGGGTACTGCGCTACAAGCCAGAAGGTCATGGGTTCGATTCCCGATGGTGTCACTGGAATTTTTCATTGACATAATCCTTCCAGCTGCAGTATGGCCCCCTGGGGTTGACTCAGCCTCTAAAAGAAATGAATACCAGGAATATTTCCTGGGAGGTAAAGGCAGCCAGTGCATAGGGCTGACAACCTTACCACCTTCATGTGCTGAATGTCTTGAAATCTGGGAGCCTCAACCTCCTGGAGCCCTCAGGGCCTGTCCAGGCCTGTAATGGGATTGCTTTACCTTAACCTTTAATATTGTAATTTTTATACTTATCAATTTTTATACATTTTAGAATTTAACTTTTTAAACATTTAAATATGGGTCATATAATACCTAGACCAATGTGTTGGGCTTATTCTCCTTTGTTCTATTAGTCCCAGAAGTTGGCACCCTGGTGGGGAATTATGTAGGAGTTCTAATAATTGTTATGAGTTGTATAGTATTAAGTGCGCTTGTTGGTGGATGTACTGATTTGTTCAAATAATGAAGTTGGTTTGGGGGTGATGTGGTATCTGTCCTCCATATTTTCACTGTACTGTTTTCCTTTCAGGCTGTATGTGGTAGCAGACAGTATATACCAAACTGGTATCGCACAATGGCTGAACCAATCCTACAAGAGCAAGATCCAGCACCATTTGCAGCCATTCAGGGACTTATTACTCTGTTCTACTTCCTGCCTGGCTACTTGGCCGTTGCATGGGGCATAATGGTCAATCCAGGCCAGAAATGGGTTCAGGATTTAGCTGTCATTTTAGCTGGAGCCTCACTTCATGTACGTAACTAGTTAGGCTCAGAAAAATCTCTTATTGTCTTTAATTTGGAAGACCCATATTTAAATAGTTCATATTTTATGTTTTCCTTCAGGCTAACCAGAGTTACTGCAAGCTATGACCTCATGACTATCACAGACTTTGTCCCCTAAGTCACATATAATTATCCTCGGCAGCATTTATAACCACTACAGATTATTTTAAGATGAGACATCCCTACTGGTATTAACAAATCGCAAGTATACATATTAAATCAGTCACACACAACACTAGTTTTTATCAGGGTATTCATGTCTACATCTTATGGTTCTAACTGCAAGCCATCATCAGGACTTTTATAAACACTGATACAGGAGAAGTTACATACTGCATTAAGATGAATATCTCTGCTTTCACATTAAATATAAATCATAAATATATAAAACCATTCAAATGCATATGAAATATGAAGGATCTTCAACCAAGGAATATCTTTGTGTGTATAATATGAAAGGTAAAAAACTGAAAGTTGGCAAGTTAATGACATATAAAAAAATATAATATATAGGTGACAGTCTACTGGTTATAAGTATGCTACTGATCAAAGTTTTACATTTATTTTCTCAAAAACTCACTAATTCCTTTGTAATGTGGCTGCTGTCACATAACTCTTTTATCTCTACTAGATTCACGCTTCAGATTTCTTTCAAACCCTATCAAAGAATATTAAAAAGAGATACTGCACTTCATTACATACTCCGTTCTCATCTTAATAGGATCTTGGATATAATGGATGATGGTTCACAATTAGAGCCAAAATGTGTTGCTGTAAATAAATAGATAAAAACTGGTGTTGTGTGTGACTGATTTGATACTTATACTTGTCACTACAGATAATATAGAACTGTTAATTAATCTGTGTCTAAATCACTGTTCACAGGCTGGTGGTTCAACTGTGGGAATGGTTTTCCACAAGTTGACAAAACCTGAACATGGACTGCCATCAACTGTGAACCATTCTGCCTACTTGGCTTTCTGGGGTGTGAACTCACTTCTAAGTGTGGTGCCTCAAATTGCAGCCATGAGGTTGGTGTGGTTAACTGTGGAACCCAGACATAAAGTTCAACAGCAGAAACAAAAATCCAATGCCAAAGGCCAGCAAAAACAGAATAACAGTTATAAGAAGGTGAAGACAAATTAATATTATGATCTTGTTAAAGAAACATGGATATCAAAGAGTACAGTTGGTCTATTAAGTTTTGCATTACAATGACACACAGGAAAATGTTTATAATAAATCAGTATATGCCAGCTTTAGAAGTCCTTTTACTGAATGCACTTTAACATCCTAGTTCCTACAAGTTGCAGATGTTTCTGATTGAATTATGTTTTCAGAACTGTTCTGGAATGATATTGTGTATGACAATGGACAGTAAGGCCTGAGTCATATTAGGACATTTTATTGGAGTCAACCAGTGGATTCCACTGAACTTGTCTTCAACCAGTAGGTCACATTTTGGACAGTTCTGGAATCAAGTCTGTCAATACAGGTGAAATGAAAATTTCCCCAAGAGCTGTTGTTTGTGCTAGTGTGTCTTCACGTTTGAAAATGTCTTCAGTTGATGCTCCACTTTTCTTTGATTTGATAGTTTTCATTAACTCCATTCAATGTTAAGTTTTTATACATTTTCTTTTCACACATGAAAGGTCTGAGTGTCTATTTGGAATTCAGAAGCACTGACTTTTGGAAAGCAGATTCTTCCTTACCAAACACCCCCCCCCCCCACCCCCCCCCAACTCCCCAATAACCCTTTATCAAACAATTAAAATAAAAAAAAATCAA
>Ga0123352_10002564_pt1 | contig 25485 bp, 7 predicted proteins | sample TergutLab28metaG_FD_89700 | JGI IMG/M metagenome (GOLD analysis project Ga0123352, IMG submission 89700) | Labiotermes labralis P1 segment gut microbial communities from Petit-Saut dam, French Guiana - Lab288 P1 | ecosystem: Host-associated > Arthropoda: Insects > Digestive system > Gut ...
GAGTATACACCGTGCTTAAAATATTCAGTACCTATATTTGTTGAATAAATATATAAAATGAAACTTTAGAGGTTAGCGGTGCGGTACGACCACTATAGTTGACGTTAGGCGTCTAAAGGTTAAGTCCATATAAGCGCTAAGGAAACAAGAATAGGGACAGAAGAGAAGAGATGAAAATTTAAAATGGAGGCGAAACAAATTTGTTAGCCTAATACTTCAATCAGAATAAGAAGAACGAAAAAGAAAAGTATATAAGAATGTGTCTGTACACACATATCTGACGACTCCCTCACCACTAAAAAAAAAAAAAGAGTGCAGGATAAATACAATCACGAGTCGCTTAACGACGGGGATACGTTCTGAGAAATGTGACGTTACGCGATTTCGTCATTGTGTAGAAGTCACTATGTATACACGTACTTACACAAACCTAGGGGGTATAGTCTACTACACACCTAGGCTATGTGGTATAGACTATTGCTTCTAGGCTACAGACCTGTACAGCATGTTACTGTACTGAATACTGTAGGCAACTGTAACACAATGGTAAGCATTATAATATTATATCGTAATATTATAATAGTATAATCTTACGGAACCACCGTCGTATATTCGGCCCGTCGTTGACCGAGACGTAGTGATGTGGCGCATGACTGTAGTTTCAAAACGTTCAAGAATGTTTTTAATTATGCGCGGAATTACGGTTCAGGTACTTACGTAGTTGCGTATTTCATGACAGGTACCAGGCACAATACCATCAAGTGTATGAGTTTCTCAAGCAGTGCATACTTCAACGGTGTACTGCAATGATTTTAGTTCGCTTCGTCGTTTTCAATTACATCTAGAGCGTCTATTTACTGTATATCCCCCCCCCAAAAAAAAAAACTTATATCAGAAAGGAGTTTATGTGGTGGAAACTCCCGTAAATGTTGTTCTGCCTGCGGCTGTAAAGGAAGTATCTACGTACGTACTACAGGATCAAATTTAATGAACAGCTAAGGGAACAGTCAGGTGTATGCTGTAGCAGGAGGTTTAATGAACAGTTAAGTAATATGCAAATAAATTACCCTTTATACACGGTTTTGTTGAAATTTGTACTAGGTGCGAACCTACTTAGTAAATTTTCAGGAAATTTCCACAAAGTGTATGACATAAACCAACGTTTTCTGCAGTCATTTCAGAATGTACATTGGTTATTTCCCGTCTGCTAGGCAAAAACATAAAATCAGATTACTCAAAAGTATAATTTTAACTGCTATGCTGCATAGAAACCAGACGTTTCTCCCTCCCTCTCTCTCTCTCTCTCTCTCTCTCTCTCTCTCTGATAGAAGAACACATCAGAGTGCTAAGAGTAATATCTAGATCTGAAGGAAAGGAAATAAAAAGATTCTGAAAAAATGTTGTCTAATGAGAAGTTTCACAGCTTGACACTGTATCAAACTTGGCCTGGGATTGAAAACAATTCAGGCCTGTTGTTTGGTCGTTAGCAGGGTAGCAGGTGCATGGAGGGAATGCGATTTTAACGACAAAAAAAGGGAACTATCGAGAGGGCTGCACTTATCTTCGACGTGAAGAAATAAACATAATCAATAAACTATGTTCTTTGGAGACGCTGTTACGGTATGAAGTCCTTTATATTCAACCGAAGTCACAGGAGCAGATACTTCATATATTAGTAGCATCTCTAACGAACATAATTTTATTGATTACATTTGCAGTTCACATCATTCTCAAGATCCGGTTATGTAATTTGTCTTACACTATATCGTTCTCTGCTTATATATATTCGTTTTTTACCCTATGTACCCTACACAAATTGATTTACTTTTTTATTATGCCAGTGCAAGTAACTCATTTTATTTTATATACAACTTTAATACTCATTTATCTCAGTATTCAACCAACTTGATGAACAAAATTTGTTTCAAAATAAGTTTTATTTCATGCCTGTACATGTTTCGAGCACATGTGCTCATCATCAGGAGGTCAAAATTACATTACACAGCCTCTGTTATCATCATACCTATAGGTGTGATGATAACAGAGGCTGTGTAATGCAATTTATAGCTCCTGATGATGAGCATATGTGCTCGAAACATGTACAGGCATGAATTAAACTTATTGTGAAACAAATTTTGTGCATCAAATTGGTTGAATACTGAGATGTACGGTCAGCAAAACGTCAAAATTTCGTACTCGTATTTTAAAAATCATGTATAATTAATTCTCTACACGATATTTGTCGATACATTCATAATTTTAACTTCACTCTGTAAAGGCATGACATTTAATATTATTACGAGTTCAGTTCAAATAACTTTAAAATAAATAAGTGTTATGTGCCTCTGGTGTGCTCTTGAGTACACAAATGTGACTTCTGGGTTCTACAAGAAAGGGATCTTTACCGGACGAGTGGTTAATAACTTCTCCCGATTAGCCCTACTCCAACATTTCGTTTTGAAACATCAATATGAAACTGTTTTTGCTTTAATGAACAGCTGCATACAACTATACGTAATATTATCCATATATACTACTATATCGATTGGGGTTTTTATGTACTGCAAATTACATTCGCAAAATTTTATGTACATATAGAAGCGCGTGAGAAAGTTGTAAAAGTGTCACATTTTATAACCCACTCTAAAATGTTAGAGTTTATATGAGATTAGCAATAAAGCTCCATCTAAAAGAATCCCAAAATATCCATTGGCATGGAGCTGAGTATCGCATATATTCTGGCGCTGCAGGAGGACTGCTTTTCTGGTGCTAGAATCGTAACAGAGACTTTGTGACCGGCATATAAATCGGTAATGGAATTCTTTATGTGCCTGCTAAAGAGTGGTTGAGGCTGGATGTTTACTACCGAATTTTTATATAGGAACTGAACTGAACTAGTAGTTAGAGAATTTTATATTTTAGTTTTATCCCTTCCAGCACTTAATCTACTGCTTTTTTTTCGTCGCCGCAATTAAAAAAAAATTAATATTTTTAATATGTAGTAAAATAAAACAGAAATTGAATTAGCACATACAATAAAACTTGGACAGCTGTTAGAAGTAATAGGATGCCGAACTGTTGAACACGAGACCTGCTGCAAAGTGATAATGTTGTAATAGAAACAAATACAAATTAAGTGGAAAAATACATCACGCAATAAAATCCAAAATTAATGCATTATATATTAAAGACCAGACAGCCATTGGTAATTCAAGAATTAGTTAATAGAATTGGTTTTAAAAATACTAGGCAACAGAGTGCATTGGTGTCGCCCAGTCCTTCGGTAATAAGAGGAAAAATTAAAGGAAGCAGAAGTGAAAGTTGTTGTTGCTGGATTTCGAAAAAGAAGATTCTATTTATTTCGACTGATTTTCTCTCTCATTAACTGTCTTTACCACAATATAACAGTAAATTTTTTTCCATAAGAAAAATTACAAAACATTAGTTACAATGACTATCGTAAGAAATGCACTTAATCTGAAGAGTTTGTTTAAGAAACAGGAATTTAAATAGGGCCAGTAATAAAGAAGTCTACTCAGACAAAGCGAAGTTTCACTGACTTAAATTATGTTGACTATGACGTACACACACGATAACGACTGTTCTAGTGACAAGCGCGATGACGAATCTGCAAGTGAAAAACTTACGCGATGACGAATGTGCTAGTGACAGACTTCCGATGACAAATATGAGGGTGACAGACGTATGCGATGAAGAATCTGCTAGTGACAGACTTAACGTGATTACGAATCTGCTAGTGACAGACATGCGATGAAGAATCTGCTAGTGACAGACTTAACGCGATGACGAATCTGCTAGTGACAGACATGCGATGACGAATCTGCTAGTGACAGGCTTAACGTGATGACGAATCTGCTAGTGACAGACATGCGATGACGTATCTGTTAGTGACAGACTTACGCGATGACGAATCTGCTAGTGACAGACATGCGATGAAGAATCTGCTAGGGACAAGCTTAACGCGATGACGAATCTGCTAGTGACAGACTTAACGCGATGACGAATCTGCTAGTGACAGACTTACGCGATGAAGAATCTGCTAGTGACAGACATGCGACGAAGAATCTGTTAGTGACAGACTTAACGCGATGACGAATCTGCTAGTGACAGACTTAACGCGATGACGAATCTGCTAGTGACAGACATGCGATGACGAATCTGCTAGTGACAGACTTACGCGATGACGAATCTGCTAGTGACAGACTCACTCTATGACGCCTGTAGTACGTATTACTGACAGATGACAACTCTACAATGCACAGACGTAGCCGAATAGGACTCTACTACTGACAGCCTTACGCGATGAAGATTCTGCTACCTAAACAGCGCATATCAAAGTTTCGCAAGAGTTATAAATTACAGTAACAATATTCAACTTTTTGTTGTGCAGTTCCATTTGTTCTATAAATAGAACTGTTCGGAGTCAATGTTTGATGACAGTATAATTAATGATACCTTACGGAACTAGAGGCGTGCTCCTGCTGCTGCTATCAAACGGCTTTAGTTATATTGAATTTCCATCTTTGTTTTTGCCGTAAGTACAGCTGTAGAGGGGTTCAGGAACAGCTCTGTTTCATTCACCACACACACGGAGAATTACAGAAAGTTTTCCATAAATCAACTTCCAGTGTAAAATATCTGTAAAATTTGAAGTTAAAAGACTGCTCAGTGTTGGACAATTTGTCTAGTTCGTTGTGCTCTTTTAGCCAGTAATATAATCATGCGGGAAATCCCAATAAAGGAATATATTTACATTTCTGCAGTTCTAAGGTTTTGACGAGTGGAATATGACTCAGATACGAACAATATTAAAACTTCTCCTTTGATAGTTGGAGCCGGTATTCCCCAGTTGGTGCCGCGCCCAAGTTGCAGACGACCCAGAAATGCGTGGTTCAATCCCAGCTAGTAGTAAGCACCCACAGCGTTCAGGCTGGTTCCAGAGGTCCGCCCACTCTCCTGTTTAATGAATATCGAAGGCCAACCGGGGCATAAAGCGGCCCGAACGGCCTCTCTGTTCTCAGCAATAACAGACGTAGATCAGACCTAAATGTCTCTGCATAATTCCCCGACGAAAATAGAGCCCGAAGCTTGGCAGCATACTGACTTGTCAGTGTTACGTTCTGCGTAAATAATCAGTGAATAATGTTTAACGTGTTGTAATATTTTTAGCTGTGAAGGAATTATCTTTAGAAAACCTATTACAAAATTTGCACAATCCGTAGACAGATGTCATAGCCGACCAATTTGCATACGTACTACGAACCATTAGAATTTGGTAACCAATTCAATGTTTCACAAAGGTAATATTCGGACTCTGAGAGTCACGTTTGCTTACCTTTGTCAACAAATTTACTCCGTCAAAGTGTACCATACTAGCGCGACAGACAGGTAACTGGCTTTGGCCCGTTCCCTTCTATGAAACAGCCGATCTGATAATGGATTCAGCAAATATATAACCTAATAAACTAAGCACCAATGATAAAAAAAAGAATGACTGACTTTTTTCACAATTTCTTACAAAATTCAGCTACTGTCTCATAGACAACTCAGTTCATTTCCACCAAAAGACACAATAACACACTGTTGCAGCTAGGTGAATATTTTTAACGTTGCAGAGAAGGTTTTTAAGCAAAAGGTTTTATAGGTCAATATATTTAGGGGTAAAATGCTTCAAATCTTTCGTAAATTTTTCCGTCTTTGTCCAAAGTAATTGGAGGAATGTGATTGATAGGCATAGAAGTGAATTTGCTCTGTATACTGTATTCTGCAACAAAAAATATACTACCTAAAATTGAGAGAAACCTTATATCGCATTTACAACTCCGTCAATGCAACGCAAACAAATTCGGAAACATATAACTGCATAATACGTGTTTATCTCAGTAATTAATCAACTTGATGCATCACTTTGCTTAACTACTGAGATAAATATACTGAGATGCACGGTCAGCAAAACGTCAAAAAATGCATAATATGTGTTGGCCGAAACATGTTGCAAAACACAAGAATATCTGAAAAAAATATAAAAATCTGATATTACTGACGGTTTATTTCTATATACTTTAAAATTTTGAACTTTAATATGTACTTCGGCGCATATAGCATAACCTAATCATTTTACAGCTTTCCCCGGTGGCCGTGCTTTCTCAAGCGCAGTTCTGCAATTTTTATTGCTTGGATCGAGGTTCGAATCCAGCTGAGAACGTGCTTGTTATTCTCTTGTGTTTGTTGTACGTTGTTTAGGTAGCAGCCTCGGCGAAGGGCTGATCACTCTTTTAGAAGGTTCGTTCGTGTCTCAGTGTGATTTATAAACCTTAAACTCGAGGCGGCTTAAGGCCTATTTGGTCTGTACCGCCACAGAAAAAAACTTTTGCACCAAAACCGGGATTCGAACTGGCATATTTGACTTTTAATTTACACCAGACCTACTTTTCTACCAGCGATTATCGATGACAAACCGTAGTACAAACTTCACTTTCGTCTTGACGTAATGCTTAGCTGTATTTCTAGAATAGTCATTAATATTAATCTAGATTTCTTCTAATATCTTGATTTATAGGTACTTGTGTAAGTGTCTATAATTAAGGGAACGTCCAGAAAAGTCACATGATTAAATATAAAAGGTAATTATGAATGACCTGATCTGTGGCGTCAGCTGTATGCTTACCTTCGTTTCCGCTTTCTAATTAAGAAAGTTTAAGCTCCAACTCTTTATTGCGCTGAGTACAAGTAATTACGAACTGAATTTGGAAATGTTATAATACAAAATACTCCCCTGTTTTTTTTTGTCTTATTTTTTACACTTATACGTTATGTTTAACACATTGGCTGCCATCGAGTGGAGGAATGTTTTCGTTGTATCTTTCGGTAGGAACAAGACACGACCCATAGCCTAGATACAGATCTACATAAAGTAGAAACTGCATACGTTTTACTGTAATTTATTGCAAGATAACATATTTGCTATCACTGATATTTCTCTTTGACGTACCGTTCAATACGCAAAGTTTCTATACTCCGGAATAGCAATAAATTTTCGTGAAAGCAGCAAAGAAGAAAATTCTGTAATTTGTAATCATTTTAATAGTATCGATTCAATATACTCAAAAATACAGAGTGTCAGGAACTGATACTTAAAAGTTAATATCGCGGCAATTTTTGGAAGCTGCTCCGAGAAGAAATGTTCAACTTCCCGTTCCTTTTCTTCTCGATTCGTTCCAAGCAAAGTTACTGAATATGACGTCAGATTCCGAACCTGCAATATTTGAAATACAAGCGCCGGTGATGTAGACACTACTGTCTTCTGGCACTTGACAAACTTAATTCGACATCTTGTTACTGAAGTTTCTGAAGAATCTACTTCATCTGTCTTCACGGTAAGAATATAGCCAGTAGCCATCCACTGACCTATATTGTGTGAGGTATAAAAAACGGAAATATTGAAATTCTAAGTAATCTAAATCATTTTATATTTACAGCAAAACGTTTGTGTAATATTCGACATATTTTACTCTTAACTAAGACGGGATGGAAGAAAATCGATATTCTTGTATTATTAAAGACAAGCTTATATTTATATTCACATTCGCTGTGGAGAATAATGTAACATAAAATTAATACATCGGATGTGACATTTAAAATTGTCATGGTGGTGAGTGTAACAGATTATGTACGACAATCTGTGACGTAAAAATACTTCGTTCGGTAAACAACTCTCTAAGCCACACAGGATGTAAAACGTCAGAAAAATATAACCTTGAAATTCTAAATGCCCACTGACTTTCTTTTAACCCAAGATATATAAATAAATAGCTACTCCTTGCAGCCTTATTTGAGGCGTCATGGAAGAAAGTCAGCATCCTTTTAATATTACAGTATATATATATATATATATATATATATATATATAAAATAAAAAGTTAAAGTGATCCCGTCACAGGCCCGGTGTGACCCAGAAGGTGGGTAGAGGTATAGCTCTACTCTTCCATGGCCGCGGCACTAGAAGGGGGTGAGTGGTCAGCAGCACACACCGGCCAAATTTTACCCCCGGGAAAGACCCGGTACCCATTTTACAAGGGGCTGGGCAGCCCCAGGGCCGGTCTGGAGGGGTGGAAAATCTCGTCCCCACCGGGATTCAATCCCGGACCGTCCAGCCCGTAGCTCAGTCGCTATACCGACTGAGCTACCCGGCCCAAACACAAACACACACACACACACACATATATATATATATATATGTGTGTGTGTGTGTGTGTGTGTGTAGTCCTAATTTGCTTGTTTTAATAAAGACTGAGAGGAAAGAGTGAAATTAACGTTTCGTACGATCCAGGGGAAGTAGCCACTGCAATGAATATCCAGGTTACACACGACTCTCTTAGATGTAAGGCAGTGTAGTTTGATAAACCACTTACAAAATTGCACGAAGTCACATTACGGAAGACTTTAATCTAATAACACAAGCTACATGTCTAATTCCGTCTACAGACATGAACAAATGGGAAAACTGACGTAAATAAACTGTCATGTGTTCCTACTTACCGACAGGAAACAATGTCTCCGTTACCACCAACAAACACAGATGTAGCAGACGTATGACTGAAAACCTTCCGCCCATCCTACCCGTGGCGGCCGCTTGCTCTTCTCATGAAACTGTAAAGAAAAATCACGTATCAACAGGGGGCATCTTCACAAACTGAACAACAAATAACTGTATGGGAAGGAAACTGCATAGAGAACCTGAAATTCCCTCAGACGCTCTAGAGGCTATTCATGTTTACATTATCAGGGTGTTAAACACAGTCTACACTGATGCTGGAGGCAGAAGGTTCTCTGAAAGTTCCGTGTACTTTACAAGAAAGCAAGACGTCACAGCACCGACTTCTTAGTCCTTTAGAAGCCATAAATTCGATACATGTTCCAAAGAACATGAAGAATAGACCTTACACCGAGTCACTCAGTTCAATGCCTTAGAGAAGCAGTACGTTCAGAACGTATGTATAAAAGCTGTGAAGATTGAACTTGACACTGAGTTACTCAGTTTGATGTCTTAGATAACTCTTATGATTGTAGTGATTTCCAGAGACTGTGACAACTGGAATTTATACCGAGTCGCTCATTTCAGCTGCCTATAGCAGCAGTCAAGTTTTTTACATATTTCACAGATTGTCACAATCTGTTCTTGTATGGAATCACTAAATTTGGCGTCGTAGGGAACTCTTAGTATTGTATAGTTATGCAAAGATTGTGACGAATATACTGAGACACTCGATTACCCAATTAATCATGAAGGGTCAAGTGCTGTGGGATGTTAGGCCATGTTGTCTGGGAAATAGTTTCCGAGGTGCCAAAAGGCTGAAGTGCCTCTATATTTAATTTCAAGCAGTCTAGTGCTGGCTCTCCTTGAATACTCCGGAAGTCTGCTATGTATAGTACCAATAGCTAAGGCGTCACATTTCGGAAGACTTGAGTCTTCAGCGAAAATTGAGTTTAGATGTGTAAACCGCGACGCAGACACAAAGAGCTGCAGGAGAAAGGATGTGGGAAACCGGAAGGAGTGTGAGCAGATGCAACATGCTAACTAACTCTACGGGCGAGGTAAATCTTGAGAAGCTATTTTCTTCCTACATAGTAATTCCCCAGACACCGCGAAACCCAGAAATTTATAATAAGCTGTTCAGAAAACCGCGCCATAGTCCCTATTCTGAGCGATTCAAATCCACTCCAAGCCCACTCATTCTTTATGCCAAAGTTTAATATAATCTATATTCTACGTCTGTCTTAACTGCGGCCTCTGTCTTCAGTTCTTTGCTCCCACCAAAATCATGCATGCATATATCGTCTCTGCCATGTATTCAAACATTGCCTTCCTATCATTCTACCGGATTTTACAATCTTAATAAGGCGAGACTTGCGGTTCTCACAGAAGTATGTTTAAAGTTTAGGGTCTAAAGCCATGTAGACCGATGGTGATTACGTTTCAGGGTTCTTGACACGAAGATGAAGGTATAACGAACCTTCGGAACGTCGATGACCACATGTCACTCGACTTGGCGTGACTTGGCATGGCAGAAAACTTGAATTCTCGCTAGTGGTAATAATATTCAGCGATAAAAACCAAAATAAAAAACTTATGAAATTTATCAAAAGTCCGTTTTGATGATATATCTTAAATTAACATTTTTAAGAGCCAAAAATGTACACACTTAAAATAAAAAGCAGCGAGTTTTCTCAATTTTAATTATCTTTAAACCGTAAATGTTACGAAGTAGCAGCCTAAAATGGACATGCATTCTACCTACATTTGGTGTTTTTCTACAACATGTCCTTATAACATTTCCGTTAATTAAATTTTCTTTTCCAGATATGCATATAGTTATACGTAGGCTAAGGGTAAGATATTCTTTACTTTTGACTGATTAAGACCGAACTGAAACGTGGCTACAAATATTAGTATTACACTCCAGTGTCGAAATCCTACGATTCCTATGAAAGTTTTTGGAAAATTATATGAGGACAGACAGGTTGTTATCATATGAAAATAGACAGGATAATAACTGTGGCCCTTTGCAATATGTTTTTGTGATAGCGTCACACGTACCCGATTTTTACCTACACAGTATGTTTATGTGATCCAATAATTCTCAAAATGAACTGAGATTACTTACCTAAACAGCATTAAATTTTACTCCTTATAATAGTAAAGCAGTGTTTTTTCTGTGAGGAGGAACTGTGTCTTTAAGTATTGGATATTTAGAACAATATGTGCTTTATATGAATAAAATTAATCAATATTCGTCTTAAAGAATTCATTTCACTTTAAACCTTCTTTGCCTCCATTACATTCGCTGAAACAGTACCTCTTACTATACATCTCCTTCCCGGGCATTTCGGGGTATACTTTTGTAAGGATGTCAAGGTGATCACAGATGAGCAGTTGTAAAATAAGCATGGTACGATGAAGGGAAATATGTTCATCTTGCTCTTGATATATCTGCGACAGCCTTTTCTAGTGCGCATAGCCTAATTAACCAGCGTGTCACAAAACACCATGAAATTAATTAGCGCGTTAGTTACTAACACAGGTGTATGTTGATGACCGTTCTCGTATACACAGTCAGCTTTACGTGACTAGAATATTCTGCAGTTTCATTTAGTAAAGACAATAAATATTTCTTCAATGACTCTTCTGAAGTAGCTACTCCGTTTACAAATAAGAATCAGTTCCCTTTTTTTCAAGAGTGAACAGAAGACGCCGGAGAAGCGGAGACTTGCAACTAGGTTAGTTACTGAAATATAAAGAAATTAAAAGAGAAGAACGAAAAACTACCTTACGGTTTGCTGTATACTTTGCAATTACACTTTCTTCAAGTCGTCAGAGTCCGTGTAGAGCAGCGGTTCCCAACGTTTTTTCAATTGCATTCCCCTTTGCAGCTATTTTAATAAATTGTACCTTGTACATTAGCAAATTATTTGTAATTAATACAGTTGCTCTTATTTCAAATATGTGTGTTATAACTGTAAATAAATAATCCAATAATGTATGTATGTATGTATGTACAAGTATGTATGTATGTGTGTGTGTGTATGTATGTATGTGTGTGTGTATGTGTGTAGGTATGTATGTATGTATGTACGTATGTATGTATGTAGGTATGTGTGTGTGTATGTATGTATGTGTGTGTGTATGTATGTATGTTTGTATGTATGTATGTATGTATGTATGTATGTGTGTGTGTGTGTGTATGTATGTGTGTATGTATGTATGTATGTATGTGTGTGTATGTATGTATGTATGTATGCATTTATGTATATATGTGTGTGTATGAACATGTGTATGTGTGTACGTATGTATTATGCTCCTTTTTTCGTCATTATTCAATTTTTTTTCTCGTACCCCAGGTTGGAAATCACTGGTGTAGAGAAAAGGCTACGGGACGAGACTGAGAAACGGGAATTTGAATTCCGACTGGGGGGCAAGAACTCTCTCCTCCACAGGATTGAAACCAGACTTGGGGTTTAAAGGGTTCATGAGTGGAGATATACCCACTTGGATTCTTAACGTCGGGTTTATATTACGGTGAGGTAGCAAATTCACACACACACACACACACGGGCGTCCCTTCCAAAGAAAGAGCCCCCCGTTACCGTCTGCATAGCGGTTATGGTGACCCGATGACAGACGGACAAACATTTCGAATCTAACATATGTGTTTTGCAACTTTTATTTTTGAACACGCTAAGACCTCTTAGAAATGCCATAGTTATCAGAATGGCCCTATAAAGAATATCCCTTTTGAAACCGAACCTAACGATTGACATGATAAATGGCTTCGCCGTATTCTCGGGCTAAGGCAGTTCTGACATTCTTATTCATATGACTTGCATTGGGAAAGCCCCTGGATCTATTCCCGGCGTTCGAATCTTAATGGATTTTCGTGGTCTCTTTTAGTTATTCAAAGAGAATACCGGGAAAGTAGCACAACATACAAACCCTTCTTGAATTTCCACTTCGGAGCTGAACAATCTGTCTTGCTAGCTGATGGAAGATCGTTAGGACTTACATCAGTCAATCTCTGACTGAATAGCTCGTGAAGTTATTCCAACATCTCAAGCTTTCCAGCATGGATGGCATAGATGTTTCCGATTACGTTAGGCCACACTCCGATATAGCTTGTAAGCATGGGCATTTGTTGACGAGTATCGCCATTCAGTCGCGAATGTAAAGCAATTTCGAAATTCGGATCCCCTCACAAATGGACATTCGACAGAGCATTTTAACGGCTTTGATGCTCAGTAGTTAATACTGTAAATAATATCACGTAACATCATGTTGTAACGATAAAACGCTGCTTTTAGTTTAAAGGTTCTCTTTATACGTTTAACGTTGTTCTCACAAAAAAGGTGATCATTTCCTTCGTGAGCACTGAAACACCTGATCTCTAAAAGCAGAAGCAGTACGTTCTGTGTGACATCAAATTCGATCAAGAAATGCAGTGAACATTAGCCAATTATGACACAATTAAATATTATTAGTGGATAAATCGCGTAAGTAGAAGAAGATAATTTTGTACCTTGATAAAATAATGGCAGAAATAAATGAAATGACGATCATGCAACTAATCTCAAAATGCGCTTGGATATTTTACGTTAACTTGGTGCTGAGCATGGAGGTTACGGTCTAGTGCCATGGGACGCCATGTAGTTTGGTAGACAGAAATAATGTTTCGGAAGAAACTGCTTCTACATTAAAGGTAAAAGTGTAATACAGTAGATTTCCTCGAAAGGTTTTCACGATCCACCAAACAGCAGTATGGGTGACAAGCCACAACACTCCTGTGCAGTAATACGCATAATTTGACAGTTCATAAACGCCGAACATTCTTCAATGCAGTAACAGCTCTTTTCGGCCATGGTCGTAATTCAACTGACATTTCTAAGACCAAACGTCTTTTAAAATCATTAAAGTCATCATCTCATTTTGCTTCTTTTATGTAGGGGTATGGCTATTTCTTGCACATATGTTACAAGACGTAACATTCAAAATAATCGACACTTTTGCAAAAGATTTTTCATCCCCACGGTCTTTCAGTGATCGGATATTTATAACAACGGCACGATGTCTGTATGCTACCCCTTGAACAATGGAAATGTTACGTATTCGAGACTACTCTATGGCAATATAATATAATATAATATAATAAATATAATATAATAATTCTATTTGAATATAGATATTAATTTAATAGTAAGAAAATGTGCACAATCTAATGAGCAGCGTCCTAGTGCTGAAAGGCTAGAACGTTATGATGTGCTGTTTCCTCTAGTATCTACAATACGGAGTCATTTACTTTCTCAGCGTTCGAAAAGAAAATCATCACATTGCGTAAAAAAATCGGTTAGTAATGGATCTGCAAAACAGAACCTCAAGATATATTCCACTGCTGATAAGATCTTATCAAGCGACAAGTTTCAGTTTTAAATGAAAAATCTATACAAAATTTCTGGGACTCCATCCCGTTCAATCGTGCCGGAATTCTGTATAAAGCTTAGGCTAATTATGTTTGTCCCTTAGATTTTATACCCTCACTTCAGGGAGGGTCAGGGGTTTCTGGAATGTAACGCCGCCAAGATTTATAGACGATACCGACCTTTCAGTAACCGATGTCCTGCAATTTAGGAAAGAAGATGAAGACAGCACATTTTCCCATAAAATTGGATAACACCACAATTTAGAGGGAGGCCGCTTGCTCTCACGTCACATCCATTTCATTATTCATTACTCAGCATACCAATCGACCTTGTACCATGTGAACAGCTCTTAAGATGCCATATACTCGTATTTGTATAAGAAACTTGGCGTGCAATTCTGTCGCTCTTCTGTGTCCATGCTGGAAAAATCCTTAAAATTATTTACTAACTTTCTAAATAATCTGTCATCATGAAGTAATTCCCAGGTACCCGTTTTTGATCGGTACTGCTGCCGTGAAGTTTGTGACAAATATTTCTATCTTATATATTATTACTACTTATTAAATCATTCCGGGGATCGAAACCCGGAGCGGGAGAGATTTGTCGCACCCGTCCACATCGGCCATGGGACACACCCATCCTCCTGTAAAATGAGTACCGCGTCTCTTCTCAGGGTTAAAGCAGCTGAGGCGTGAGGTGGATCACCCACTCCCATCGAACGCCGTGGTTAAGAAAAGAGTAGAGCTATACTTCTACTCCCCTTTGGGCCTTCATGGTCCGTTCTAGGGTGAACTTTACATTTACGTTTTGACTTATTCATTCAAGCTGCCTTCAAGAACTTAGAAGCCTATGGTGTGCATACTTAGTAAAACTGTGATTTAACAGCGTCCTACAAGACCTTGGAGCCCTATGAGTGGATCAGTGGAAAGGTTTTCTGTAGAAGTAGTGCATACGAATTGAAAATTTCAGTCGTTTCCTTTCCAAATTCAAAGGTCCTTATACTAATAAATAAATGAACTAAAAAGTTCATATCACCTACGCTTTCATGAAGTCTGTCGAAGCAAAAACTAATCGCTCGAACTTCTCTCGACTGATACTAATATTCTAATGTTCTGCCCCCCTCTTATTTCTAACTAGTCGATTCTACTTACTCTTTACTTCAACCATCTGACCTAACAGTTCACTACACTTTCTGTCAGGAATGAGATTTTGTAATTTCAATGCGTCTGCGTAACATAGAGGCCCCCACGACCGTCTACTTCACCTTTCGCAGCGCACAGCCTGATTTATAAATTGATTTTCTCTCCAGCCCACAAGAGCCCAGACAGGGAGGGTAATTTCGTGCTGCCATGAACTTATTAGCATGAGATTAATTGTCTTGGTTTGCAACTCAGTTTCAGAAACTCACTGCGTATTCCAATTAAGCCAAGCACCCAAAAAACACAGAGTAGACGAAAGTGTTCCATGTCTAACTCACAGACAACTAGCCAGTCAATAATGTCGTTCGTCTAACTGACGTTTGTAGTACAACAACCTTGAGAGAGCAGAGCGCGGTTGATCTTCAGAGTTTTCGAGAATTATATCACGTAGTAGTTACAGCGCTGTCTGCTGTGAAATTCTTCCGCATTGTAAGCCCTTTACATTATAAACATAGGATTTCCAGAACTGTAAATAATAGGAAAGATGGGAAATAAGAGGAGCAGATTATAAAATGAAAAATTCTTAGAGGGAATGCGTTGATTAAAACATATCTCCTATCCCATAACAAGTGCAGGAAAAATTTAGGCGAGGGCAAGGACATTGGTCCAAACTTACAGGCAGAATAGACCTAATACTGGTCATGTTTCTCTCCGCCCAAATGCGGGACGTAGCCCTAATATTCGTCAATAGATAAACAATATCCTGGGAATATCTACGATAACCAAAATTGTTTATGAATTACCGCAACAGACATAATTATGAGACTTCAGATTCTTTTCCAACGGCGCAGTTTCTATTTACGTTCCTATGGAATGTGGCCCCAAGTCCTTAAATTTGGAGACGGCGTGTTGGTCTCATCTTAAATGGTCTAAATGTCCTTGAAGAAAGAGATTTTTCGAAACTTGCAGATGATGTACAGCTGTCTCTAAATGTCGGCCACCAACAAACTAGTGAGGCTGCAGCACGATAAAAAAAGGACCGAAACCTCAAAAAAATTTCAGCGAAAGCGAAACTTAGGAGTCAAATTCGGAGAAGTGTTTCTGTCAATCGGATTTTGACAGTTCGTCCTATCATCTAACAATATTAAACATAAAAACTCTAATGTTATTTGTTGTATTTTTGTGGCAAGTTTTATCTCCCTCCAGGTCAATGTTAATGATCGCCGATCTTTGAGTAAAGGAGGAGGAAGAGAACATGTAGGTTGAAGAAAAATGGAGTAACATAGGGATGGTGAAACTGCACAATTAGACGCTCCAAAATCAGTAATCTTCTGTACCATAAATAAATAAATAGTTGCACCATCAAACGCAGATAAACTTTAACTCTTTCTTTCTGCATCTCCCTCCCCTAATTCCTTTTATTCTTCTGCCCTTCGTGGATGAGGCACCATTAACTAACGAAATGTTATTTTTTATGTAATTAATCATATCTGTCAGCAACAGTTTTTGATAAATACAAGTAAACTGTTTGTTACATTAATATGTACTATACATGTGTATGGTCTTAAAAAAGTATTTCATCTATATCCATGAAGCACACTTGTTCTTGAGGCGCTAAGATTCCCTCAACTAGACAAGAATTCCTCCAATTTTATGTCACAAAAATTCATTACCTTGTTCACAGGGGCTTGCCACTTGTTCCTATCATACCCAAACGAAAGCGGTCCACAACATATGTTCCTGTTCCCTTCAGAGACAGTTTAATAAAATTCTCCAAACCAAATGGTCTCATTACTTCAAGTTTTTCCCACCGAAACTCTCTATTATCTTAGCTTCTCTCTCACATGTGAGCGACCAGCCTTGCCACCGTCAGCATTACATGTTTCGTAAAGAATAACTTCAAATAGTAATTCAACTTTCTTTAATATCGTAAGTTACAAAGAAGAGGAACGCGGGAATGACACAAAAGAAAACTCTATATATAATCTAGAAATAAGAATAAGAATAAAAATTGGTGTTTTACGACATAAAAAATGCGCGAAACAAGTAAATTACTTATGTTGTCTCTTATATTATTCAAGCAATTGTGGTTACTTCTTCTGCTTTCGGTAATGTTGCATATTTGGTTAAACGAGATCATAATGTCGGCCCTAATAGGGTAACATGGTTACATAATTTTCTTTTTATGTTAAAGCGAAAAGTGTTAATGTTGCATATTTGGTTAAACGAGATCATAATGTCGGCCCTAATAGGGTAACATGGTTACATAATTTTCTTTTTATGTTAAAGCGAAAAGTGTTCCCATTAGTGAATATAAATGCTTGAATCGTGTTAAATTACATGTGTTATGGCAAGCAAAACATGGAACAATTTTATATCGGATGGTAGAAATGCGAAAATGTATATGCACTGTGCATGCACATTGTAAATAGACTGCAGGCCTTAGGTCCTTCAATTAGTCCTTCCCACCTGTTTTTTTTTTTTGCTGTGATCATGCCGTTTACTTCTTTCGCATGTATGGATTGCTCGAAAATAATTCATCACAGGACAACGAGAAGCATTCTGTGATTACAGCACTTCGTACTGCAGGACCGTGTTGTATGGATCAAATGCGGTAGCGTATGTAGTCTAAACGTGTCTGAGAGCAGAAGAGTGACACTTCTCCACCGCGTCACATCACTCAAAACGCAGCTCAAACAGGTGACATCCTCAGATACACCATTAAATCACAAATATAAACATGCCAAAGTTCTCAACATTTTGTCCAGCACGCACAAACTGAATCATGCAAAAGTCCACGCTTGTGTCTTACGTCATAAGGAAGTAAATGATTCTCCAAAAATATACATTTCTTTATACTTTTAAGTGTTTTTGCGCCATTAGGAAATTTTCATGTAGACGGGAAACAAACTAAACAACAAAAATAATAGTCAACCATTACTTGTAATTTCCCGGTTGCTCCAAAATAATGGCGACTAAAGCCCAAATATCAAATGAAAAGTTTATGAAATATTCCAGAAGGTAATATTTTTGGCCCTTTCGCTCCTTTATTTTCCTTAGATTGCAAATTTGTCGTTTCAGTAAAGAAAGAAAACGGACGGTATTTAAAAGTCAAATTGCAGTTTCATACATCACATACTATTAAATGTTCTTCCTTTCTCAGCAAGAGATTTACAATCGATCTTACTCAGCTGACTCTTAGACCCCTCTAGCTTTGTCCTACTTACCTCGTTACGTGTCGAGATATCGAACTTACTGTGCTTATTTCGTAGAAGGCGAGATAGAAAGGTGCGTAGGCCTTCACCTCAAGTGTCTGTGATTTTTGTGCAATTTTAAACAAACCTGACTTAGAGAGATATTAGTAAAAATTACCAATATTAATTTTCAAGAAAATACGCATATATAAAGTAGAAAAGAGTTGCCTTTCCAAATTGCCTTGCTAAGTTACCTAAAGACAGCGATCAGCATAGCACAGCACTGCAGATAAAGACTGAACTTCTCATGGCTGTGAGAATTAAAAAGACGGTCTTCTATAAGCCAACGTACAGTTCATTGTGTGTGTGTGTGTGTGTGTGTGTCGGCATCTCCAGCTGTACTTTCTCAAAACCGTTAGCATGTTTATACCGAATAAATTATGCAATGTAATATTCCAAAAGCCGGTATTCTTTTCTTCGGGATCATTAATGTAGTGTATGTGTTAAATGTGTTAGAAATTATCTGCTCCATGGGTTTATTTAGGTAGTTAAATAGCTACGTACTTACTTACTTATTTAGGTAGTTAAATAGCAAAGTACTTATTTAGGTAGTTAAATAGCTACGTACTTACTTACTTATTTAGGTAGTTAAATAGCTAAGTACTTACTTATTTGGGTAGTTAAATAGCTACGTACTTACTTACTTATTTAGGTAGTTAAATGGCTACGTACTTACTTATTTAGGTAGTTAAATAGCTACGTACTTACTTATTTAGGTAGTTAAATAGCTAAGTACTTACTTATTTACCCACTAACTTGCTTAAATAATCGTTAAGTATGAAAGAAAAGTTATGAACGATTACATGAGAGATTTAAAATTATACTCGTTCAGCATTTCAGCACTAACAAAGTTGATTTCCTTTTTTTAACAAAACTTTTCCAGGCTTAAAAGTTTTAAAAAAATTAAAGTTGCCCATTTCAGTGGGACGGAGGTCTCTACTGGCCTGAGGAGTAAGTTACATCCGGCGAAGAGCGGAAGGTATGACAGCCGCGAAACGTGAATGGATTTACTTCACAGGCTGAGAATGAAAGCTCATTCTATCTCTCCCAAACCACATAGCAGCACCAGCGTGGCTTGAGATTTCCCATTAATACTTATATACTGCTCGATCGGATAGGGTTCACTGAAAAGCTTAAGTATTCCCTCTTGTATAAACGGTACATAAGTTATTTACACATTTGTATGCATTCATTTATTAGTACTATTTGCAGGGTATTAATTTTTGACAGAAATTAAAGTATTTTCTTAAACAAGTTGTTGTTTTTTCTCCCACATCCTGAAGATGGAAGCAGCAGCTTCCTCTAAACGTTGGCACATACCAGTCAAACCTAATTCCGTCACACATTAGAAGTTCGCAATCTAATACAATTATCAGACGATAATGCATGTCGCCAATAACAATTTTTATATTAGTCTTAAAATGTTTACTCGGTTTGTTGAAAGAGAGAGAAGTATTTTCTCCTGAGCTGTAAAGCAGTGTATCTTAGTAATCAGGTATCCTTAACCCCCATGAAATCGTCAAATTTCAGGATAATAAAATAAGAAGGGTTATTATAACATTTAGCCTCACAAATTTACGAACCGCATACCAAGTATAATACACATAACAAAACCGGAGTGCATTTTTACCCTTCTATTGTACACTTTCTGTGCAATTGGAAATATACAGATAAGATTTATTCTAAATTATTGCACTCGTATATATCAGCAGGAGAGTTATTCTAACAGGTTTTTTGGCTGATAAGCGACCGTCATGGAGTACAAACAAGGGTCATGTTTAGCTAAGAATATATTACACTGTCCAAAATAGTGGTAAAATGTACATTCCAAATTAAATTACAAACATGTACAAAATATGTATAATATGAAACATACAGAATTAGAGAAAAAAGATATTTGCTTCCAAGCATCTTACTCCACGTTAGTGAATATCTGACAGAATGGAGTGAGAAGAGAAATTAAAAGCAGACTAAAACTTTTTGAAACAAAAGGCCACTAAAAGCAGAAGTAATACGAGACTCACTCTACATAAAATGTAGTTGAGTATACATCGAACGAACACTCTGTACTGCTCTATGACGTACATAAAACCTACACCATCGACTAATATATTTATTTATTTATTTATTTATACGCAATTACACTGCATGCAGAGTGTCATATTACTTTCATGTTCAAAGGCTTTTTATATCAGTATTAAATCTATTTTTAATATTTTTCTTATTCCAAATTTTCGGACTTACTATTAGTTCATAAAGAGATTCTCGAATGCAAATAATGTTTATTACTTGAATTCTGAACGTCTTATTTTAAATATCTTACCCATGATTATCTACTTTATAAGAAGGTATTGTAATTTACTCTGGAATGCACATTTTACCTTTACCTGGAACAATGTCATAAATTCTTAACTAAATATGACTTTTGTTATAACAGACGAATTAAAAACCAACTACATGTCACTTGTTATTTTATTATACTTCTTACAGGTTCAACATGTTTCGGGCATTATTATGTCCATCATCATGAGCTCGCGACTATGATGTTGATTACCACATTGGTCGTTTCGTTTTTGGTTTGCCGTATGCTGGAGGTTAATGTGGTAATCAGCATCATAGACGCGAGCTCCTGATGATGGACATAGTAATTCCCGAAACATGTTGAAACTATTAGAAATAAAATAAAATAACAATTGACATCTAGTTGGTTTTTTATTCTTCAGTTATCACAATGATGCACGGTCCAATAAACATCAGATGACTTTCGTGTTTACCCCCGAATGATGTCTATGTGTATCAATGAAAAGGTGAAATAACTTTCATATTTTTACATTGGTATATACCAGTGCAATAAGTTGGAGTAAATCTTGCTTGTACATTCTGTATCATTTCAAGAATAGGCAACTTAGACGCTGTAACCATATAAAATTAAGTTTCGCTTATTACCAAGGAAAGTTCCACGATACTTACATGAGAATTTCTCTAAACCGCTGGAAAGGAATTAAATATGTAGAATTTTTTCACCTTCCTCAATTTCAACATAACCTTAAATAATTACATCGTAAACAAGCACATTTGTTGCTATGAATGAGCACCACGCCATAAACATGTTTAGAGAACTGCAGAAATCGCTACTTACATTCTTGACCCCGACTCTAGTTAGAAATGAATGGCCACTTTATCCCCAAGGAAGAAAATTCAGTTCTTACTCTCTCGTTCAAAACACAGTTCATTAAATTACAAAAACTTACACAGCACATATTCTATTTCGTAAAACACAACAAACAAAAATGTGTAATGCAATTTCTTGGTAGAAGAATCTCTGATAGCTGAAGAAATATATGTAAAAAAATCAGTTAAATTTGTATAAAAATTGCAAATGAAGAAGTAACTGAATATAGTCAATTTATCATGGCAATTCTAACAATTAATGGCAGTAGTAAACTTATTCGAATTTTATTCTTACTGTTGACATTCTATCTTAATTAATAGGGTAAGTGGCACCAAAATTGAGAAAGAAGAATAGAAAAAGTTTTAGCCTTGCCGGTTATCAAATTCGGATTTCAGTCCGTAGCCTAGTCACTGCACCTTCAGAGCCATCTAGGCTCCACTGAATTAAATACAGTAAACTTAAATATCTCCTTTAAAATAACAACATAGCTTGGCATCTCTAAGTAATCTTCAGAAGAAAGTTCATGTACAGAATGTCAACACTGAAAAAAAAAAAGTGTGTGTATTTTTAGCCACAAGTAAAGAAAAGAGTCTAAGAGATTGCCAGCCATAAAAGTCAACTCCTACCCTCACAGAAAGAGAAATCACACTAAGCAGGCTTTGTGTTACAAAGGAAAACCAATTATCCTAATGTAGGTCAAGTTTATATTCGAGGTATTTCCACGAAGCTGTAACATTTTATTTATCTTCCCAATTCTGTTGACTTGTACATATGAATCTGAAGTGATCCTGATTTAAGCTTTCAATAGTACAGAAGTTCAGGGGTTGGGTATGTTCAGCCAGTAGCGTGATTGGCTACAGGACGGATATGCCCAGCTAAATTCCTAGCCGAGCAGGGAAGACCGCCTATACTGGACCCCCTAAGAACAAAATGTTTTTTTACAAGAAAGTTGAAAGGAAGGAAATGAAAGAATAATTTTCTCTCAAAACCTTATATATTGGGAACTGAGTCACGTATTTGTCGTTTGTATTATTACAAAGAACGTATAATTTAATAAGGAGTCGTAAAAGTCAACATAGGTTGGATTTAAGCGTTTGGATTCCTAAATTTGACCAAAGAACAAAACAGAACTTCACACTACCTAAATTATACATGTCCACTAAATCAACATTCCGATATGCAACCGGTAATCTCTTTTTTTTCCATCCCTCCTTAAGTATTTTGTCCCCGATTCCACATCCTAGGCATTACAGAAATTGAGAACAAAGGAGAAGATACGAAAATTTAACTTGCATATACACACGCTGAATTCAAATCACGCGTTCACTTCTTGATTAATAAACTCCAGAGTTTCGAAAATATGTAACCAGGTTGAATAAAGAGAGAGCAACTTGATGTCACTTGCTTTTTTGTTTCATTATGTAATGCTCAACATGTTTCGGATGTTAATACATCCATCCTCAGGAGCTTGCGACTTATTTGTTGAGTTATTTCATGGGCTGTATTGCTCTGGTTCGATGTGTGTTGTTGTTACGTTGTGGTTTGGCTGGGGTGGTGTGTTATCCGGATGCAGGCTGCAGCCCAGCCAAACCACAACGTAACACCAACACACATCGAACCAGAGCAACATAACCCATGAAATAACTCAACAAATAAGTCTCAAGCTCCTGAGGATGGATGTATTAACATCCGAAACATGTTGAACATTAAATAATGAAATAGAAAAGCAAGTGACATCAAGTTGCTCTCTCTTTATTCAACTATCAAGATGATGCACGGTCCAATAAACATAAGATGTAACCAGGTATTTCTTCTCATTTTCCTAAAATGAACCACATGAAGAAGTTTGTTCAATACAGCAAACCGCTGCCTGTCCACTTTACAAAAACACGCTATTCTTCTTCTCTCCAGTCTCTCCAGAACCTGATGGCACAACATAAAATATTAAGGCTCTAACGTTATTCCAATGAAGATGTGTTTCCACATCTGCAGATGGAACGTCGGCAGCTGTACATTATTCCTTTCGCAAAAGTAGCCGTAGAATTGAAAAATAAGGTGAAGCGCATATAAAACCTATGAAAGAAGCCCACAAAGCAACAGTTCCTTATGACTGATAAACTTCCTCAATTACATTAGAGCTTCGACTTTTTTCCATGAGTGACGACCATTGATATTTGTCAGTTTCTAGAACAATGGTTCAAAATAGGAATTTGTGCGATTTACTCGGCCTTCCCCTAAATCATTTTATCTCTTCGCACTGTGTTCAATGCCGGCTAAGAAGCCGTTCCAATAGCCTGTAAAATTGATGCCGAGTTGTTCTGTGTTGATATTGAAGTTTCGAAAGCATGAAGTTGTTGAACAGCCCCTCATACTACATATAACTAAAGACATACACATCTTTACATTGGTTAAAACTGATACAAATGTGTATAAAATTATGTGTTGTTGTCCTACACGTATGGATGTTACTCTGGCCTGAAGATGGCTTCACGTCATACCGAAATATGCAGCCATTTTTGTTACAACGAAATTGAAGACTGTAACAGAATTAGTTGCGTTGATGGTCCTTCTTTACCCTTTATTATTAATTTCTGAGACGTGACACACTAGACTTTGGTATATACTAACCAACATTTCGAAGGGACGTGCTGCTTCCATCTTAGTGATGAAAATGAAGGCAGTCCATTTCTTCGGGTGTTCAGTAAATTTTTACCGCAAGACACAGCGTCGCAACTCCGAAGCCCTTATTCTTCACGCAACGTCAGCATTTAATCTATCGTTTGTAAGAAAAACGAAAACAAAATTATGAACGAAGAGTCTTGAAAAGACGTGCAATTTTCAGCAGACGTATCATCGCTGTTGTTGGGTACTGACTGTACTATTTGCAACAAGCACATCACTGTCTGCTACGTTGTTCAGTCCTGAGCCATGTTCATTTTTCTTTTGGACTTACATCAGAGACAAATATTTCAACCATCTCTTGTTGGTGACAACAGATTTGTAAACGGAAAATCCAGGCAGATGTTGAAGAAAGTTGGGTGCTGCGTTACCTAAAGGAGTGTAACATATCAAGTTTCATGTCAGTAATATATTGCACAAAAAAAAACGTTTACAGTTTCACTTCACAGCAAACCAATGTTTTTTGAAGCGAATAAGAGTATTTTGGAATATAGCATTATTGTTTGTGTGAAATGTGGACTTACGACTGCCACCGGATTTAAACCCAATTGCAGTTAACAAAGCATGTCAATAAAAAAGGACTACCCGGAATTTGGCATCTTTCCTCGGTATTCACCTGATGCGACTCGCACAAAAGAGTCCTCCTTGAGGCGATAATTGTGGCACAGATAGTACAAAAATTACTGCCATATTTGTTCCCATAACATTCAAAATCGTATTCAAAAGACGTCACAGCAACATGCTCTAAACCAGGGTAGACAAATTTCATACAATTCTAGGCGCCAGAAGGGTGTCATGAAGTCAGTTCGAACTGAAAATCCACAAATAATAGGCATCACCTAACAAAATGTAGTCCACACTGTGACCTGAAGACAGGAAGTTTTGTATTCCTCTTCTATGCCACAGAATTTTGGGCATATTTTCACTTTTCTTCAGTTACTATTCTCAAGCCCACCTGACTCCTATGCAACATTAATCTCCCGTAATTTCCTTGTACTTAAGAGTTTAGTTGCCCTGTCGTATTTTGTGTGAAAATATGATAAGAATGTACACGACAGGGAAAAAGAAACATACGTGTCCCAGTGTGTCTCAGTACTCGCTGTGATGTCCCCAGCTATTACTCAACACGTAGGAAACAAGAACATAGTCGGATATCCAAGCCTTGAAAGGATTCATAAGCCGGGACGTAGAATATGTATAAGCAATGAAGGTACGTGTCCCAATGTGTCTCAGTACTCGCTGTGATGTCCCC
>Ga0123352_10002565_pt1 | contig 25473 bp, 11 predicted proteins | sample TergutLab28metaG_FD_89700 | JGI IMG/M metagenome (GOLD analysis project Ga0123352, IMG submission 89700) | Labiotermes labralis P1 segment gut microbial communities from Petit-Saut dam, French Guiana - Lab288 P1 | ecosystem: Host-associated > Arthropoda: Insects > Digestive system > Gut ...
CCCACCCCCACCCACACACACACACACACACACACACACACACACACACACTCACACACACACACACTCACTCACTCACAAACACATACACACTCACACACAAACACATATTCGAGAGCGTGAACACACAGTGGCAGAACGGTCTCTTTATTTGTTTTTAAGAAAATAAAGCAGGCTAATAAAATCATCCTTATTTCAGACACTGTATTTCCCTCAGTTTCACTAACATGTGTCTCATTTATTTTATGAACAGAGCTGCCGGCACAGTTTACTTACTTTGTCAACTACCACACAAATAAAGCCCTACCCGATGTAGTGTAGCTTCCTTCTAATAAAACAAACTGTTTACTTGAGAACGTGAACTGATTAATCACGACTATACTGATCGTACGTGTGCCGAATTTTGTTTACCGCATAAACAGTGGTTCTGAAAAAGATGGTGTAATGACCGCAATGTCTAACCAAATTCGTCACAGTCACATAAGAGCATATCCAGAGAACAGTGTTCTAAGCCGAACGTCTTCGTGCAGAGTGTCCATCAAAATTGCTTATGTGGTTCTTTTGACTGCAGAATATAACAAGGCAGGTAGTGTAGGCACAATGCTTTCGTAAAACTGATGTAGCTGTGGATAAACCAAAAGTATGTCATACTCTGTGTGTTTGTAGCCGTCCGTACCAGCATGCAATGCTTATGCGCCATATTGTCATCTGTGGCCTGCCCGGCTGTAATATATTTTTCCGTATTATCTCACAAAGGGCACGATTTTCGAAAAAAAAAATTATTGAATATAAACTTTGTGTTTTGGTTTTCTCTACAACTTTTGTCTGAAACATTTCTTATGCTAAGAAGAAATGAGCGAGATATGATAAAAAAAAGTATTGGCTTTCATGTAGAGTATTCGTCATTCCTGTCCAATTTACGTGAAGCCTGAACATACTCGACAAATTTTGGAAAATATTGAAATATAAAATTTCTTGAAGATGCATCCAGTGGGAGTTCGAAAGACGGACGGACAAAAAGACATGACGAAGCTATACTCGATTTTCAAAATATTGCGAAAGCACCTAAAACCTGGTGAACAAATGGGCTAATTGAAATTAGCTGTGATATGGGAAATTTTACGAATAACTTGATTCATTTCATTTTTCATTCTTATCGGACAACTGTAACTGTAACTTACACTAAGAGCTACACGCTTTTCTGTGGGCATCTCGAGCTTTTCCTTAAATATTTGTAGGAGCTAACAAAACTTTGGACAAAATTTGCATAGATAAATGACAGACATTTCTAATTGCAAGATATTTCCTCCCTGGTTTTGGAAAGAACTGAAAATATACGTAGAGCAAGCAGTTAAAATAAACGTATTCGTACAATGAAGCGTGATCTTGTTTTTGACTGCGTTGAAATCAGATATATTTCATTTTTATTACTGTATCATTCTGTCACAGCACGAATTTTAAGCATATATTAAATAGTTTATACAGACATTTCTCTCGTAATATGTAGTAACGAGAGTGTACATTTAATCCTTCATGCTGATTGTTTATTCATCTGCAGTATATTAGATTCTGTTACGTGTAACAAATAATTACGAACATTTCCCAAGGACTACTCTCTTTCTAGGTTCTCTGTTATTGCTGCTCTTGTTGTTGCTAAAATTCCATTTTTAAAGGAAATATGTACAAATATTTTCTTCTTATTGATATAACGTTGATATTTGCACAGTAGTCATGTTTGCAGAAGGTTTCTTTCAAACAATATTTCATATATATATATATATATATATATATATACATACGATACGCAAGTCGATAAAAATCTCCTTAACAAATTTTACCTGCCCAGTTCTTAAGGTTTATTATGTATATTGGAGTAAAACTAAAAGTCAATGAAAATTTTCCCACTGCCACCAACTTCATACCCTATATTCTAAAAGCATAATACTTTTATAAAAGTTGCATATTGTTCCAAGGAAACTGTCGTACATCATTTTAGGCTTAACTGTATTTGTAGTTAGCGTCGCTCCTGCCTAGCAAGTTCGCGCAACCTCTGTAAATTTATAAGTGAGTGAAGCAAATTACAGCGTTTGATGTCTCCAATGATGTAATTTTCACATATTTTCATGAATATCAGTCAAACGAAACTGGGGCACAAATACACACAATATGCTGTCCACACGTGCAGGTGCCCTTCCGTGGCACAACTTTCATAAAATTTGGTCAATTGAATTTGGGACACGCACATAGACACATACACCACGCTTTGAAGCACGCGTGGCCTCAAAAGCCCATTTCTTTCCTTTTTAGGAAGGAAAGTAGGCTAAAATGTACCTTCTGTTCCCTTTGTCTCAACCGCGTCTATTTCCTGAACGCTATTCTGGCGGATCCAAAAGAGGGCAAAGAAATATTCGTTTCAAATATCTCCGACTCTAAGTGGTATAGCAGTTCTGCCCATTTTAAACTGCAGTTGACTCCTAAGTCTATAAAGGAATTAAACTAGTTAGTAATTACTTGCCAGGATTTGCGTGTCTGACTTCAGACGTTTTAAAAGAAGTTGACTTTATATGGAACTTATTCAACATGAAGAGTCATTTTCTAGCTTCTAAAAATTTTCGTCCAAGGTAAAGCAAAACGTCTATAGCGTGAATATAATAGGCTTAGAAGTTCTTGTGACAGCAAGTCTGACACTGTCAAAAATGGGCTAGTCACGCCACTTTAAAACGCTTACGGGCGGAATCGGTGTCTGAAATTCCGTGCATATTTGAAAGGCTAGAGTTCCATAAGAGTAGTATGGTTTTAAATCCCAGCGCTCTATATTTTATAAACTGTTATACATTTCGAAGCTTGAAGTAATATGTACGAGAAAAAGAGGTAAATTACAAACATGTTTGTTCCCTGAAGCCCATTAAAAAATGTGATGCCAATATACCTTGACTTGGATATATTAGCTACAGGATGCCTAGAAGTCTGTTCGTGCACATGTAGCAACTAGATAAGTGGTTAACAGATTTTCATTAATGTTGTGTTTGAAAGTGTCACTAAAATTCCTTAACAAACGTAGGTCAAGTTTAGTTAAAATCGGAAATAAATATAATGAAGAGAATTCCGTTCTTCTGGGATATGACGCAAAATAATGGATACCACTTTACGACCTACACGCAATCAGTGCCTGTGTCGAGAGTAAATCTTCTTTCTTTCTTAGCCTGACATCTTCTACCTACTCATTGTAAGGGTAGAGGGTAAATGTTGCGCCTTGTTACACACACTCGGTAGGACTCCTCTGGATGAGGGACTGGCCCTTCGCAGAGATCTCTACCTGACAACACAAAACACTCACAAGAGACAAACATCCATAACCCCGGCGGTATTCGATCCCATAATTCCAACAAAAAAGTGGCCGGAGACGTACGCATTGTACTGTCTGGCCACCGGGATAGGCCGAGCGTAACTCATTAATGTTTATTACGGCTGAATAATGTTACCAACATATTAAAAAAAGTTGACAATTTATTTATACGATCTTCCCGCAAGGTTTGCGAAGTGGCTAAACCAGACTGCTATGAACACATTTAAAGTCATGGAACACTAGATACTTAGTGGTAATGATGTATACAGTGTTTTGTATAAATGCGCAATACCAGATTATTCGGTACGGTCCTAATGCCAGGAACAGATACTTCTCTTTAACTGCTTCGAACTTCCTCTAATAAACAAGTATCGCAGTTTAATGTCCGAAACTGCCATCGATTAGGGTATTCCGTAATGAGTAATCATTGTCTTTGATTCAGTGAAATTTGCTTAGCGCAACGCTTAATCAGCATTTTAAAAAATCATGTTTCACCGGTGGGAATACGTATTCATAATATTGTTTCATTAATGGTCAAGCAACTTCACTACTTCAGTACACTTCTTTTTTAAAAAATTCCGGAATAAAAAACGGGCATTTTCGTTAAATCTTTTTTTAAAGTTTTAGCTACTCTATGTTGTGATGCTAACAAAGAAAGCAATCACAGGCTCTCTCGGAAAAAAGTGGAAGCGTGTAAGTGCTCGCTGAATATATAGTTTTGACTTTTTACTGGTAAAGATAGACCAAGTATGAGTGGTTGCTTGTGAATATGTGAGTGTAATATTTGTCTACTAAAAGGAATGGTTTCGTTATTGCGTTAATTATTCATTTTAGTGAAAAATTTTATGTAATTTTTGGAACGAAGATCTGAAGTAATGTCATTTCTCCTTGTCACATTATTTAAGATTTCTTGCCTAGTCGGTAATTCAAGAGCCTATTACGTTAACGCTGTATTGTTTCACAACACTGTCCTTTTTTAATTCTTACATAGACGACCGAGAATAACGTAACATGTGCGACGTACCAGAATGTCAGTATTACATTTAAAATTACAATTGATGAAGGCCAAATTTTGTGCCAGCGAACACACATTTAAAACAATCAGTATAAAAGTAGGCCTAACCATTAACTACTTGAAGCTTGAAGCTTATCTAAGTAAGGTTTAGAACTCGTGTTTCCTAAAGACGTAACGAGCTACTTAACTAACAAACTAACTCCAACGAACAGAGTCCTTTTTAGAGAAGCTGATATGTACATAATTATTTAAGAAATTATCCGCATTTTACGGAACCCGGAAATTTATTACCGTGTGTATAGGAGCCCTCCACTTATCCATATCCTGAACCAGATTAGTCCAGTACACAACCCGGTTCTACGTTTTTAAGATGCACTTGAATATTATCCTTCCATATACACCTAGATTTCCGAGTGGCCACTTTCCCTCAGGGAATTCCCACCAAAACCGTACATGAAACTCTCCTCTTCCCATACGTGCCACATTCCCGCCTATCCCATTCGTCTTGATTTGGTCACCCGAATAATATTTGGTGAGAAGTACAGATAATGTAGCTCATTATGCAATTTGTTAACAGTCATCTGTTAGCTGATCCTCCTTTGGCCCGAATACTTTCCTCAGCACCGTATTCTCGGATACTTATATTCTGCCCTCCATGTGAAAGACCCACTCTCACATCCACATAAAAAATTGGAAGAATACACTTCTGTGTATTTTTATCTTTGTTTTTACACAGCCAACGGTAAGACAATTTTGGACCGAATAGTAGCAGGAGAATTTATCAGCTATCCTTTTCGTGTAATTATTCTACATTCTGTTGAAGAGACATCGCAGTATTTACGTCTAGACCCAACTACTTACTCGCGAATAATAAAGCTTCTGTGTTTTCCATTACAGTATACTGAATATGCTTTCGCTCAAAAACACCTCTTTAATAATGATTACGAAAATAGCAGACCCACATTACATTACGTAATTATTTTGGAGCCACAAGACGCTCATAAATGCAATCTGTGGTCAAAATAGGGTTAATGAACTTTAAAGCACTTGGTAAAATTACACCAATTGAGGTTCTTGCAACAGTGTTGAAGATTCAGGTACTCTACAATATGACTTCGTGTAGACTGGCATTTAATAAAAGACGTTTCTGAAGACCATCCTATGTTTACATTCAGGGCCCAAGAAGTTCGACATTCTCCTGGTATCACTGTTATCGCTATTATCAAAAGACTGCTTAGTCAAAGTCAGATTTAAGACAAGGACGTCGACAACAATGACTACAATTCTAATGGCGATGGTGCTGACAGACCCTGATACAGTACGTAAGAATTACGGAGATAAATGGAATGAACTGCTGCAGAATAAATTGCTCACAAGTCAAAATTTATGATAGCTATCATTACATACGCGATTCTATGAAATAAAATAAAATAACAAATAAACCGTTTCTTCGGTTTGAAGATAGGGCAGAAGTGTCACATATAACGGGATTTTGCCCGCTAAACTTTTAAAAAATGCAATTATGGCACCAGTATGCCGAAAACCACATGTCTCCATGGTATTCAGTATGTAATTACAGGGCTGAGCAATGTCGGTTCGACAAGTATGGACATTGGGCAGCAACACATACGTTCATCTAGGCTTATGTCCTTCCGCCCCAAAATCTCAGCGCCTTCGAAATGTAATTCAAATACTGTAAAAATAGGCTCAATCTATTCTTACAAATCTCGTACAATGAAGGTAAAACTGCATTGAAAGGCGTTTCGTAAGCGAAGTTTGTCTCTTGTACAAATGACTTCATAAATGGTTCAGATATATGCTGTCGAGATGCAAAATATTACATAAGGAGGAACTAGGCTTAGAAATTTATAGGCCTTCACTTTATCCAGTATTACTGTGGTAGCATAGTATCGATGTTATTGGGGGGCTGAACATGAAACCTGCATGCGAAACAATGTGTATGCAATTTGTTTACATTATCGTGCAAATCAGGCGTCTGGTCTTTTTAGATGGAAATGAAGAGATAATATTAAAGTTGATGATAATTAAGTAAGATGTAAGGCTTGGAAATGAAGTATCTCAGACCCATGTCCAGTGCCGTCTTTGGTGTTGCCAACAGTGAGGATTTGGGCCATGTTACCAGGGAGATATTTTATTTCATTTTTTACACAAAATTACATGCTCTATATTTTAAAATTTAAGAACAGACAATTTCGTACAAAAGCTCCCTTAATGTCATATTCTTCAAATTATGGACTCTTTCCTTGGCAAAACAAGGGGCTTGTGATGTAATTCAAACCAATGTTCGGTTCAGAGATATGTGTTGTTTCATATCAGTACATGTCCAAAGTAAGATTGGTGTACCCCCCTCACCCTCGCTATGACGCAACAACACATAGTAGGCCAGTGCCTCCACATTATCGAGGCTTCCCAGTTACATTCGGACACATCACAGTGGGTAGGATTCCTCTGGATGCGTAATCAGTCTGACACAGAGACATCACACAACACTCACCAGAGACAGACATTCATGTCCCTGGCGAGATTTGAACCCACAAGTCCTGCGAGTAAGCAGACCAAGACGCAAGCCTTAGACCGCATGACTACTGAGATCAGAACGAAGGGTGTTACTTTCTACAAAATTAAAGTTAGAGGATTGGAAATTAATTAATCTAACACACGACTGGCCAGCTAGGACCAGATACAGAACTTTAAAACCTACTTGAATTTCTATAAGCAAAGTCCCATAACAAATTTAATTTCTTGGGATTTAGGAACATCCTAAGCCTGCAAAACAACTGAGGTTATTCCTCATTAAATGAGAAATAAGTAATCATTTTAATTTCCTGGTAATGGAGATGGCAAAAATATATATCTCATATGCCTGATCCATATAATGATCCTCCCTCACAACTGCAGGTTATGTAACAAAAAAGAATGCAACAAAAAAGAGGAAAGATGATGACTGTAAATGTTGAAATGAAAAGGGTGTGATCTTGGCACAGGTCAAGGTATTATTCCAGAATTTGTCTTTACAGACTAAAAACCATCAGTTAGGACCTGCACACTATGATACAGGTATGGTGTCAACTACGCAACAATTAATGGGTTAGATGAATGTGTATCATATTTTGTTAGCATTATCTAGTTTTTCACCTAGGAGTAAGAAGAACGTGAAAACTGTTAATATGTTGTATAATTGGAGAAATTATTTTTGGACTTATGTTATATAATTTTACTTGAATATTATGGAAGGAAACAGTCATTGGCTGTTACAAAACAATTCTCTAGAATTTAAACGGAAGTGCTGAGGCAAATCATAGACAACTTTAGTCACAGCAAAGTTCTGGAACAGGTCAAGTACTTTCTGTACACAAGTCAGACTTGTTATCAGTGAGCTAACCTGTTTAATGTCAGAGTTTGAGCCAGGCCTCAGTTTAAGTATCCAGTAAATCAGGTATTCATAACATCATAAATTGTGGTATACTTTCATCATATTATCAGCCATTTTATTTGGTCACTATGTATGTCACTGTGATGTCTTTTACAGGCATAAAATATATATAGTTCTCTCTGGGCTACATGGTGAGAGAAGAAACAAGTATCTAACGCAGAGACAGTGTTGCAATTATAAGAGCCCTGTTTCTGCTATGACACTGTCGGGCTGCTTTGCAGCTACCATTTCACAAGCCTGAATGTAGAACAGACTTCTGACAGACTTTTCACCAAATTAGTATAATGTCTATTTCTTTCTGAACTGAATATAAACTAACTTTCTGCATAGTAAAATACACACAACATTTAACATATTTGTCTTCAATGCATAAATTGAAGGTAAAATATGAATAAGTCTAAAGGCAGTTACTGGAAATTGACCCAGACGCAAAGTCAGTTTAAGCACTGGGATATATACCACAGTCAGTCATGAAGTGCTGCAAGCTTGTCTCTGCTGTTAGAATAAACTGTGCACAGCTTGCTACTGTTTAGTATTTGATTGGACTGAGCATTCTTTTTTACACCTTCATAACGATGGATTTCTTCTAGTTTATTATACCAAGTGTCTGGTGAGTTTCTATACTCCCTTGATATCCATTTATCATCCTTGTGAAATTTATACTGAACACATCTAGGTCACTGATTCCCTCGAAGTAGCTTCTGAATCTTTCTGTCATTGGTCTTGGTTATACAATACTTCAGCCAGAAGTTTAATGTATGTATTTGTCTACTGTAAACAACTTGTCTCTTAAACAGCTAATAACTTTTTCTTCTGATTTAGCACACATGTGATTAATTCTTGTACTGATTCAGGGTTGATTCTTTTCTCTGCTACACTGTGTATCAAGGACTGGTGACTGGGTTCTTATTTGGAAATCTCATGTAGAGATGTACCTTTAATGAATGGCAGTTATGTCACTTCACTAGGAAATGAAGCCCATATTTTTCACTATGAAAAATATCTGGGTTCAGTTCACAGATTTATAAATAATATTTTTCATTTAACCAAAGAATTTGACGTACATTTATGTGTCCACATTTATTTGACTAACACAATTTTGATGCTTTAAAATATGTCATGACTCTCAAATTTCTATCATAAACTTTTTATGGATTTATGGAATGTTTAAATAAAATACAAATACAAATATGAAGGAATAAACTTTGACACTTTTTTCTGATCTTCATTCATCACACACCTGAAATAAGTACTTCAAAGTAACTCATGTCCATTACATTGCTCTTATGAGTGAAAAGGAAGTATAATCAAAAAAGGAGTAAAAGAAGTTGCTGATTTGAATTATAGGCCTACTCTTTGGAAAACTTGATATGACAGTGTTCACACATTTTGGTATTGTGCTTATTCTGATCTGTAAAATTTACAAACTACAGATTCTTGATTTTTTGTGATGCTGTTCTGATGATTGTGAAGGTGCCCTTGAGACCAGCAGTGACAATGCTGTTCCACCTATTTACATCACGAACTACAATCGCTTTGTGGACAACATCTTGGAAAGAATAAATAGGATCCTGAGGAAGAATTATGACCCTGTCAATGTCCGTCTCCATAATAATAATAATAATAATAATAAGAAAAACAGTAACAGCAAGCATAATAGCAACAAGAAAAACAAGAAGAGGAGGAGACATCCAACTGCCAGTCAGAACGGAAACAGGAGACCTGGTCACAGGTCAGAAGACATCGCACGATCAACCATGTAATACTGATGATAATGATTATTACGATTACAAACACAGGCACAATTTTATTTTACTTTCAGAACCTCATGTAAATTCACAATAATAATACTGAGGCCTCTTAAGTACCGCAAAAGCATGAAATAAATTACCCAGTTTGCAAAAAACCTGGCATGTCGTTAATGAAATACAAACAAACAGGACCCACATTTTTTATCAGCTGATGATGGTAAGTCTATGACATTTTGCCAATAAGTAGCCTGTTTAACAAAGTATATAACTGCACTATGATTCAATTACAATTTACTTTAAAGAACAGTAACAAGCCATGATGTGTAATGAATAATAATAGTAATCATGATACACCACACAAGTAAAATTATTCTTTGCTGCACTTATTTCTTATGTTTTCCTACACATATGTTGTACTTTATGGATAAAATCATTGATTAAACCACTGGTTCTAAATAAGACCCTCTCTTTTCCTATCATACCACATGCCTTTCATCAGATATGCAGTTCACTCTAGTATTGAGTATTTCTGATTCCAGATATACTCAACTGGACCAATTTTTAATCAGTGTTAAGCACTGTCAGTTGAATTTACATGTTTCTCTTCAGTCACTGTAAAATGTGTTTTGTTTACATTAGTCCTATTCCATTAAATTTACTTCTCAAAGATCTGGTTGGTCTTACACAAAAATGTTTCTCTTGACAAAAGAAGATTAGTTCTCTCATATTGTGACAGGGTTGTCAGTAGTATGAAGCTGTGGTAAAATATTGACTTATTTGGTTTTCCTTATATTTAAACAATCAGAAAAGTTGAATCTTTGGCTAAGAATGAAGTTCTGATGTTAAAAACAGTATTTGATTATAATCAATTCACTGATGCATAACTAGTCACAGTTTATCCCTTTTGCACTGGACACTCCAGCATGCAAAATTACATTTGAGGTACCAACATTAAAAAAAAAATGTGTTTGATGCAGTAGTTCCAGGGTTAGGAAACATAAAATATTGTTTCTTATATTGAGCATTTGATACTGATCATTTTAGGAGTCAAAGATGGGAAATAACAATGAACCAACTCATGTTTACAATATTGACCTTCCATGGCACAGTGCTGGGGGAGAAATAGTAATTTTTAACATTGGATATTTCTCAGGGAAGCTGTGGAAGCAACAGTGAATGAGTCACTGGCAGCCATCTCAGCACAGCTGATAGCAGAACATCCTAAAGTGGAACAAATGACACTTGTCTATATCAACTCTACTAATCCAGCTGTAACACATACTAACGCTGCTGGTGCAACCACAGAACTAGCAACAACAAAACGGTCATCAGATGATGGAATGATAAGTCGAGCAAGGCCACAGCAGCATGACCATAAAAACAGCAAAAAGAAAACAAAGAAAGACAAGGTATGTCAAATACAATCTTCAACCTGTTAGGCTCCAAGTTTAAGAGGGGCCCAAATCTATATTTAAAAAAAAAAAAACTTATCTGCACATATTTTTAAATATGTCCATTTTATTGGCCCCGATGTATATTTTCTGCATGACAATTGCATGACAGAGCTTGACATCAATTAATATGCTGCATAGTCTTAATTTTTATGGTTGCAATGTTAATCAGCAGAAGAAACAAGTTACACAGTACACAGGCTTAAAATATTAGCTCTTTTTATTTTGTAAATATAGACAACATTGAAATGTAGTGCCAAAATTACACAGTGTAATGAAATTTATATTTCATGACATATACTGATATTTTTCTACAATAAGAAATTTTAGGAATGCAGTTCAATTAGCCAAAAATTAAGATTTGCTCTTTCTCTAATGCTTTCTTTATACATTGTTCCTCACATCTTCCTTGGTTTAATGATCCCAACGGTACTGGATTGACAATACAGAATGCCAGATTCTTCCTTGTGCTATTTTTTGCATTACTGCATTTTTTTATAACAGTTTCAAATAGTTTCTTTAGTATTTTGTTTTTAAAACACCAGTTATCATTTCACAATCCTTTACATGTACAACAAGTGTCTGTAATCATATTCTTTAGTTTTGTAAAAACTATTATTTCCATAATTAATTCAGTGTGTTTTACAGAACAAGCAAAGACAGCGCCCTGGTGCTAAAGCAACTTTATATGGTTTGTCTTCCATACGGCGGAAAGGGGATGTTACAGTTAACATGATGAGCTCACACACAACTGTGAAAACAAAGTTTACAGTTGGTCCCCTGACCCTCAAAGTTGAGAGAGAGGTATGTATGAATCATGAGAATAAATACATGTTGAAGACATATATATTAAAAAACAAATAAAAAATTAGCCATGTTTTAATTTACATTCATACCATTTCCACAAAACATACTGTTTGGATGTCAAAGACAATAATTATTTGACTAACAATTTGTTTTCAGAATTCCAATTCCAGATGAAAGATAAAAACTCACAAATGAAAAGCCTCACATGTACTATCTTCACAGCCATTTGTATCCCTGTCCAGGGTGCTGTCCAAAGAAACTAAACTACAAGTATTTCTGAAACTTGGGAAATAACAGATTCCCATTGGCTAAAATGTCAAACCCTGAATTTTAAAGAGAGTTTCCTGTTGGTCCATTTCCCTTTGTCTTGTTTTGGTGGGAATGCTAATTATATATTTCTGCCCAAAAATTACACACATTTAGATTGAGCAAGATACTTTCAGTAGACCTCCAGAACTATTTTATACTCAGACACAACAGTCTTTCTCACTGAGAGGAATTCTTGTAATTGACATTCCAATAATGGAAGAATTCTAATGCAAATTTATTCTAGCTACCAAAATACACATAAAGTTAATAAATTACAAAAACACACTACATTATGACTGAATGAAATAAAGGTGCCTCATACTCCCCATGTAATACTGCATTTGTCAATCATACAAGTCATCTGATTTGAAGAAAGCTTCTATTATCCCCTCCCCACACACAGAATTGCATTCTACAGGGAATATACAAAATGTAAACAACAAACACTCTGAGGACAAGAAATATATTCTGACTTTTTGCATATAGGTTAGGTTAGGTTTTCATCTGACTCCCATATAGTCACCATTGACATTTAAGCAGTTGTCCCACCATGGAACCACGGCTTTAACCCTTTGAACGCCGATTTAAATCCCATCTGCCAATTACTGGCATTATTAGGATCTCACCATATTCTCCACATTAGCAGGATAATGGCTAATGTTGGTGTAGTAGAAATCAGTGTCAAGTCTATGCAGCCGGCAGTGGAGAGTTTGCTTCACACTGGCATATGTTGCAAATTGCTTGCCAGCTAGGTGCTTCTCAAGCAAGTCCAAACAGATGGAAATCACTAGGCATGAGACTGGGACCATAGGAAGGGTGTACCATAACCTCCAAGTTATAGCGCCATAACCAGTCACAAGTACATCTTACAGTATGGGGCATGGTGTTACCATGCACAATAATGATGCCTTGGCACTGCAACACAGGCCTTTTCCAACAAATGATCTTCCATAATCACTCAAGTTTACCACTGTAACACTCAGCACTTCCAGTCACCACAATCAAGGATATCCACAAGAAGCACACCTTAAATGTCACCAGAAAATACAGTTGCCATGAGTTTCCTACCTGAGAGTGTTACCTTGAATTTCTTTGTTGGGGTAGTGATTAGTGTTTCCATATTATAATTTTTTTTGTGCATGTGTCATGTGATTAACCCATGTGTTATCCCCTCTAACAATTCACTAAAGAAACTACTCTCCTTGATTGGCATAGTGTGTCAATTTCATGAGAAAGGGTACCATACCATGTGGTTTGTGATACCTATAAATTTCGTTGGTACCCAGTGTGCACACACTTGCCTGAAATTTAGACAATCATGGAAAATTCTGTGTGCACTGTTCAGCGAAATACCTAGCTTTCAGACAATGTCATTCTGCATAATATGCCTCTTCTCTCTGGTAAGGGCATCTGCATGACAAGCATTGTCATCCATTCTGGATATGCTTGGGCATCCAGGTCACTGCTTCTTGTCAACATCTTTGCTGCCATTACTGAGAACATTGTACTATGTATACACCTGTTTTCATGACATTACACATAATCCATACACCTCCACCAACTGTGATGAATTTCCAGAGTTGCAACACATCACATACAAAAGTCATATCACACTGTGTATTTGAACATTTGGCAATGTTGAAAGTGGCCATGCCATCTTTAAACTGATCATATGGTGATATGGCACACTTACATCACTCTGTCTTGGCTGTATGATGACACAGACAATTTATATGTGTCCTCTGAATGGAGAAATCCATTGTCAGATGATCTACTTCATGGCATGCTCCTACCTTGTTTTTTGAAACTTCTTTGTTTGTAAAAATATGACAGGGTCACTTGAATTGCTTCATATGGCTCAGGATAGAGACAAGTGGCAGACTGATGTGAACATGTTAATAAACCTTTGTGTTCCACAGCATCCCAGGAATTTCTTGGCTAGCTGAAAAACCATTAGTTCCTCTAAAAACAACTTTGTACCAAGGAGTTCATCATTTACTGTACCACATAATGCAGAAGTAGAGTAAAAGTTGCAATCTCAAACAACTCTGAAACAAAAGGTTTGCTGGGTATCATAATTTTTTGGGTACTAGAATATTTTACCTCATCTGTAGCTACAAAACTCTTTGACAGACCAAAACGTTTAATTTGTCCTCTCTTCTATGCTGCATTTTCTGTCCCCTTTCCATTACCAGTTACCTAATATGGCACATGTAAAATCTGAAAAAACCCAAAAAGACACCAATATTTCATTCTTTTCATCATCATACACATATTCATAACACAAATACCAGTCAATGGAAAAGTTAAATGTAGTAAACCCATTAACCCAGTTCCAGTCAACAGACCTTTCCACATCATCCACTTTTGGAAATACCAACTTTACAGCACATAATGTTTCTAGTATTTATCTGTGTTGCTCTTTATCTGCTCAGTTCGGTCGAGGTGCTAAAAAAGACATCAGAAGTGCTACAGCCACGACGACAGAAATGGTGGGAAAGTTAAACTTGCGAGTGTTACATGGTGGTGCTGCCACTCTCCACTCTATCAAAGTAATGCAACCGAAACAGGTGAGTGTCAAAACACTAATAGGATTGCCATTTTATGTGTGTGCCCTTATACAGAATCTAACAAATTACAACCCCTTTAATTTTTTGCCTGTACAAACCCAATTCTTCCTACTCTGAGAAATATACTGCATGTAATCTGTGATTTTCCTGTGCTCTTCCTGAATACACAATTGAAAATTATCTGCTGATTGAGGGCAGTGTTTGTATATGAAGGATTTCAAAAGTTCCCATCAGAAAGTTTCGCAGAGACAGATCTAGTCACCAAGGACACCAATTCTTATCTCTGCTGAAACCAATCCATGTATGTGACAATATTCTTTCTAACAAATCACATAAGACACACATAATATATGGAGGTACTCCATTCTGTTGGAATCAGAAACACTGATGCAATGTCTGCTGCTGCTTCTCCTCCTCCTCCTCCTAATCCTACTACTACTGCTGTTGCTGGTACTACTGCTACTACTACTACTGCCACTGCTCCTCCTCCTACTACTTCTACTACTGTTACTTCTACTGCTACTGCTACTGCTGCTACTACTATTTCTGCTGCTAATACTACTACTACTACTACTACTAATAATAATAATAATAAATCAGTCCCATTACAGGCCCGAGGTGCCCAGAGGGTTCCAGGAAGTTAAATTTCCCAGATTATGTGAAAATGGCCCATGATGGTGGTAAGGTTGTCAGCCTTACGCACCGGCCGCTTTTACCCCCAGGAAATACTCCTGGTATTCATTTCTGTTAGAGGCTGAGTTGACCCCAGGGCCATAGTGTGATCGGAAGGAATATGTCAATGAAAAATTCCAATGACACCATCTGGAATCGAAACAGCGACCTTCTGATCTTGTATCACAGCACACTACTACTACTACTACTAGTACTGCTACTAAATTTTCCCTCAGATATTATAATGAAAGAAATATGGTCCTATTAAATTTGTTCCATAGATGCCACACAAGAACATAATATATTGGTTCTTTGGAAGATGTTTCATTGCTGTCAAAAGGAAATCATCACTTGACCAACAAATGCTATTGTGCTGATTTACAATGTAATTTGATTCAAAACTAAATCACTGAAATAAAAGTGAAAATAGGAACACTACCTATGGGCCTAGACTTCTGCTGGGTGTTGTGTATACACATACACACACACAGTTACAAATGCTTTGCATCTGTACAATATAAAAAAAATCAGAAAAGGCACGAAGCACATCTCAATCCCAGAGAACAAACCCTTTGAGAAACTGACATATTGATCCAATATACCTGTCAACAGAAGCAAATATGAACTGTGCTTATTTCTTAAAACATAAATTCATTGTGCTGAATTTTTTTTACAGGTCATGCTTATAATTAACATGTGTCAGTGACATTTAAAATATTACATTTCCAAAAATTAATCCCTCTCAACCTATCACAAACTCAGTTACATTAATTTCTTGTCATATTCATTACATGTTTCTCTGTCAGAAAGTCACTTGTGTTCCAATTTGCTATGCAAACCACCATGATGTACTCTCATTCACCATCTACACAAACAAAAAATGTAAGACAATAGTGTGCCTACAAATTTCTTGAAGAAATGATCCTCAATTCACTCTTTGGTTTCAATGGACTTTCTTTTGAACAAGAGACTAATAGCAATCATGATATTTAGTCATCTTTCAACTTCAAATATAATTTTATAATATGAAATCTGTATTTTCAGGTGCGTGTGGAAAGTTCAGATGACCATGACAAAACTCGAGAGTATGTCTGGAAGCGTTCAAGTCATATAGCCCATGTTGTTTCACAGAAACTAAAAAATGCCACCAAATCTATGCTACAGCCACCACCAGTTCCAAATAATGGCATTATAGCATGACTGGCTGATCTCTTCTAATCTGCCATTACATAATCTATTTATCAGAACATATCTCGATCCTGTTTAATACTCACAACCGTCAATGACTTGCAATTTATTCTTGCTCATTTTGTTGCTTCCAAAAATTGTTATTATTTATTTATTTAAATTTATGTTTTATTAAGTGTTAATTTTATATATATTTATTTATTTTATTTATTTTCTTCGAGCAGTTTCATCAAATCTCAATATTAATTTAAAAGTATTCTACAGAAATATGGAATCAAGACTGATTGTAATAGTAGGACCTTTACTTTAAAATGCTGTAAAGCAAAAAGAACACAATATTTATATTTTGTCCTTAATAGAGACAGTCTTCTCTTATAAACACATTGTATTGATCACCCGGTGGTATACTTGATGTTCAAAATCACATAATTGCAAGTGTTTATTATATGTGGTATACATAAAATAAATTAATGCTAGAGATCAGCTTGGATAGGGCATAATATCAAACTTCAATTTAGTAGTTACAGCTATGTGTCATAGTCTAGAACTTTCTTATTTCAAGAGACCACAGCCAATGATGTTATCCACCTTCACATAGTTATTATTGTTATTATTGATGCCAAATCTACTAAAGATACTAGAATGTCATTCTTTTTTAAAGTTTCTGCTACACTTCTGTCACTGCATTATGTACAATTTTATCCCTTCTACAGTCACATGTTTTCTGATTAATTTTAATACAGTTCTTTGTATGTGAATGTATGAAAGGTAAAGCAACTGCAAAAAAATATAATTGAAATGAGGAATTTGTAGGTGACCGTGACACTGTCGCAGAATTGTGGACTACAGTTGGGACACTTCAAATTCAATGATGAACTCCTTAATATTTTTTTTTAGATACAATAGAACTCCACTTATCCAGACAATGGCTATCTAGATCGCCAATTATCTGGATCAGTTCGATCCTTTTGGGTAAATTTGTCGAGACTTCTACAAAACCAACTTGCTTTGAAATTACCAGTTATCAGATAAATACAGTACAGTGTTATGGCTTCTAGATCTTCAAATCAGGAGTGGTCGAAAGGTTTAGATGCAGGTACATATATGCAAATAGTAAGAGTCGTTCTTCAAACTGCCTATGTAGCGTATTTAAAAAAATCCAATTATCCAGATTTTCTGCATATTCGGATGGCTCAGTGTCTCAATTAATCTGGATAAGTGGAGTTCTACTCTACTAGTTTTTAAAACTAGACATGAATCCACAATTTTTATTTTCTTCTGAAGTTTTCATAGCAGTAATATTGACAAAGGGCTTCACTTTTATTATATGTACTGACTAGCCAATAGAACAAGCCCATTAGCCTGTATTCTAGCAATTAATAGCACTGAGCAGACTGTTGCTGTGGAAATGCTTAAGATTTGGGTTGTAGGCCAGTCTATTACAAATCTTAGCTGCATTGTAGGACATTTGATCGTGGGATTTTCATAGACTCACTTAGTCATTTCTGGTTTCTGTCTGGTCAGTACAGGTAAAGTTGCTTCCCTGCATGCCATGAAGTTACACTGGTGACTAAAGGTATAGCTCCTTTCATTCTTAACTCATTACTAGATGGATGTGAATGGTCAGTATCATGCCCTGCACCCAGGGGAAAGGGCCTTCATTTCCCAATGAATAAGAAGATAGGGTAGGTCCTACAGCAGGTCTGGACACTGGAGAAAAGTCTCATACCCGTGAAGGAAATTACAACATCTTCCAGTCTGTATCCTGCTCACTAAAGCAGCTATGCTGCTTTAGCTTGCCAATGTCATGATAGGATTTTGAAATGGTCCAAAATCATTTCCTTCCAAACCCTTACCTTCTCATTATTTGTGATCAACACCACATCTCATCCAGAATTATAGAAATTCTACAGTTGAATGAATGTCATTAACTAAATGAAACTTAGGCACATTAACTAACAGCTCTGAGCACATGTGTAGTGGTAACTCATTTCAGAAATAGACTTTCAGTATAAATGACCCTAGGCCCAGGACATGTCATTTCTGAGACTTTTATTTTTCTTTGCATTAAAACACTTCAATTTCATCACATGAATGCTACTTTGTAAAAGAAATTTAATATGCTCATACATTCTTAAAACAATATAATTTTCACACATGAACATGTGAAATACTTAATCTTATTTTAATGTTTCAAATATGGAAATAATATGCAGTCACCTAAACTAATATTTGTGTAAAATGTATGAGGTTATGTACAGTAGGCAACAACGAGTAATTGAGCAATAAATTACACCATTAATGAGGATTCCATATGCATTGCATCAGGGGTAGCTCTTCCATAAGGGCAGCTGGGCTGATAAAATTTAATCTAAATATCTGAATAAAAATTGTCATTAGGAGAAATGTACATTCCTCAAATGAATACGAACTAAATAATTTTTAATTCAAATACTCACACCGGACTCTCAGTTCTGCAGAAGGCAAACAGCCCTGCCCTGCCCAGGTGTTGTGCATTCGGTCTGCACAGGTAGGAAGAGTGATGAGAAGACAACAGCTGCTAGGCTGCATGCCAGGCTGAAGGCACATCAGCTCAGAGAGGGTTTAAATGAGGACTCATTGTTTTATTTTGTCTTCAATTAAACATAAAATATTAAGTTCATATTTAGTTGAGGACTCCATATATCTGTTTGCCTTTTCTAAGGTTTCAAACACAGGAATTTTGACAACCATTAGTATCTAACCATCTTGAAAATGTCTTCATTTTAGTAGTTGAAGTTTAAAGAAACACTTAAAAAAGAATAGTGTGAAGTACTTACAGGGCATCAGTAATTAACACTCACTCAGAGAAAAGGGATTAAGAATTTAAGTCATGACACACCTGATTTAAATATTTCTCAGTCATGATCAAGTAGAATACAAACTTATGTGAGAAAATTTAACCCTGCTCTATCCACTAAATGTGAATGAGTGACTGTGCTGAAAGAAGTGTTCTATTAGGTCTTCTCAGTAAACATATAACAATCTTAGACCCAGCCCTACCATAAGAAAGTGCCACAAGCCACCACTGCATTCCACATATATTGCCTGAATGTATTACTACTAAGTCTGTATGTCACCTCACAGCCTACCAGTGTGTTACAAACACCATTTACCAAATTTACGTCTGTGCAAAGAAGTATTCCCAGCACACCAGTCTTGAATAATTCACAAGTCAGCTAATGGATAATATCCAACATAATTCTAACAGTGTACGCTAAGTACATTTAGCATACACCTCCTAAAGGAACTGGTAGCCAAAAGCCGGAAATGACAGCTTGTGCACCACCAGCATGTGCTTCAATTTAAACTGTGCATGTTACAGACAAAGCACAAAATTAGTCACTGTATACAAACACTAGGCAGATTAGAGAATACCCCAAGATTTTGGTAAAGTGTGCAATATTTGCTGTGTCATAGACCATCCAGGCATTCTATATCTTTGTTCCATACAATGTGGCCTCATTACTGGGAAGGAGTTAAATATGAGTGGAACAAGTGAAGTAGGCTATACAGCCTCAAAGCTGTGTAACAACTTAACATCATTTAGCACAAAGTAACTTAGGTCCAGCTAACCCAACTAATTCTAACAAAACTTAAGCTAAGCAAACCTAACCTAACATAACACTATCTGTAAATTTTGCATTATTATTTCCATTCCATTAGTCAGGAAGCCGCGATACTCTAACATTTTTATCTACATTTGTATTATCTCATTAACCCCTATGAAGAATAATAATGTATAAATCACATATCTGTGTTTCATCCCTCTAAGCATTCTGCTGGTGTTCTATTGAATACCAAGGAATTATAAAGAATAACTAAACCAGTGGTGTGCAAGCTTTTCTAACTATGGGGCACTCAGACACAAGTGATTTAGTTAAGTGTCACAATGGGATTTTATATCATATTATTAATACATTTGACACATTGGTTGGTATTAATTTAATTCATATTTGTATTAGATCACAATCAACTGTGCACCTTCATTAAAAGGTAATTTTCATTCATGTCTGTTCCCAATGAAATTTACAGAATGCTGTTGCTCATTAATGTCTCAAGGAACTAAAGGCTCCAAAAGCCACTTACAAAAGGATTGAGGACCACAAGTGGCCCACAAGCCACCGAATGAGTGTCACTGACACAAACAAGAAATAGTCAGGACCCATACAGTTCACATTTTGCCTAAAAGTAATGCTTAGAAATAGTGTACAGTGTTTGCAATTCATAATTTTCCTGTAAAACGAATATATACACTCACATACAATTTAGTTTTTTGCTCTTTACATGTCAGTTCTTAGAATTCAATATTAAACAACAAATAAACATCCTTGTGTCCTGAATAATTTGTAGTGAAACAGATATTCCATAAATATGCATAATCCGGGTGCTAAGAAAATTGTAAATGAAGTGATAAAAAGATACTATTTGCAAATTCTGAAAAATGAAAAGAAGTTACAGCCAAAAATGATGGTTTATAGTGCTGATGTCCATTAACTGAACAAAATTAAGGAATTATTAGTATGTCAGTGATATGAATGAAAATATCTACCCTTTACCAAAGCCCAGTGAATATGCGGAATGAAGAAATGATTAAGAAAAAAAATATGTGTGCACTAGTGTATAGTTCTCCTACATTCATACGCTTCTAATTTAAGAGCTGTGGTGGGCAAAGTTTCTTTATTCCTTGGATTTAAAATGTTATGCATATGTTCACGATTATTGGTACATTCATAAGACTCATCTTACAGAAAAAATTATTAGGTCCTCTATTTATTTTGAAGGAAAATGAATTTCAAATTTCTACACATTATGCAAATATATAGCTGTGCATCAATGTACAATATGTGGCCAAAACTTATGATACATGTCACATAATTATGAGCTTGGTCCCTGTAAGATATGATTTAAATAAAAATGCCCTACAAATCATCAAATTTTTCATGGAAAGAGGCTGTTGATGTGAAATGGCAATATCTTACAACACTTGTAAGCCCAGGTATGTGCTCTGTATCTTCTGCAGTTCACATGATAAAACACACATACAGGTAGGTGCTATAGGGTGTTCAAACACTACAAAAACAATTGTATCAGTCTGATGTGATATTCATTGCATATATCGTGCACCTTATGTTGTGTGTTTTCTCTCCTTGGAAGGTGACTTGCTTAAATCTATTAAAGAAGAAGAATTAAACTACATTTACACAACAACAGAATACTGATTGTAATGAGATTTTCTAAATAAATAGGTAGGTAAAACTTCAACTTTCTACGCATGGAAGGGACCATAAGGACTAGCACTGCTTTCACATATGTAGAATTTATTCAGGATAGATGTAATAAAATAATTACATGAAGTGAAATGTGCATATTAAAGTCTCCTGATATGAGAAAACTATTAAACAAATTCATCAAGATTTATGGTGTGTGAACAGATGTACTTGTATGTTGGTAGAAAAGCACGGTATCAGTATACCTTGATACACACACCATAACAAATGGCAGAGACTTCGATGTAAGACAGAACAGATCCAAGAATCTTAGCAAATTGCAGTTTTGTCTGTCACAAATCCTGCACCAACAGAATGAAAAGTGAATCTGGAAATTTTCATTAAAAGTTACGTACAAAATCATGAACAACTGTTTGTCTAATAGTAGTATAAGAATACAGTCAGTGTATGTGCATAACCAACAGAGATAGGTAACTTACATTTATGAATGTATGTATTATGTATTATATATTATATGCATTAAATTACATGTATTAAATTTAAGAGAGGAATACATTCTCACCAAAGCATAAAATTTCTTCTAAAACATCATTATGTGTTTGTAAGTATGCAATGATATTTATAACCATAAAAAAAATCATCAACATTTCCAGCAAACTATAGTACAGACTTCTAATCTTGGACACAACAGCTCTGATTCCTCCATAAAAAACATATAACAGAGTCTTTTTCTCCCATTTTGACTGTGTAGTATTGTTAGTGGTAGTAACCATGTTCTGAAATTACTTCAGGTTTTGAACTACCACATGGATCTGCTGCATGTTGCTGGTACAAAAATCTATGACCATAGGAAACACAGCCAAATACCAGCTAAGATACTTTCAAGACATGGACAAAGCTTAAGTCCATAGCAACTAATCCCCCCTCAAATAAAAAAATGGTTCTAACACAATATAAGCAATTTATTTCCTAATTGGGATTTTTAAGTAATATTGAAATATCATAAATATACAGAAATTTATTTTCCTGCTACCTGTATTTGACTAGGTCCATTCTCATGACATGCTGGATTGCATGGAACATAACCTCCACTCCTCTATAAATCTTTATGGAGTGGTGCTTAACCTTCAGGAGAGAGATTTAAATGCCATTGCTATCTCACAATGGCCCAAGTTTTTCTGGCTTAACATGGATATTTCATAAACACATATATTTATATATACATTCAAAGATCCATTACCTGCACAAGTCAGATTGAATGTGGAATTCATCATGACTAGAGCTAAATTGCAATATGCAATCAAGTCAAAGCAATAAGTTATAAAATTACATAAAATTAGCAAAACATGATAAATAACAAAGAAAAGATCATAAGCACACAATATTTCAAAGCAACATATGCATTACAAAATAATAAAACAAGTTAAATATGAATATTCATGTATCTACATAATACACTTATTGGTCAGGTAGCTTAGTCAGTATAGTGACTGACTACGGGCTGGGCGGTCCAGGATCGAATCCCGGGGCGGACGAGATTTTCAGCCTGTCCAGACCGGCCCTGGGGCCCAACCAGCCTCCTGTAAAATGGGTACCGGGTCTTTCCTGGGGGTAAAGTGCGGCTGGGTCATGCTGCTGACCACTCACCCCCTTCTAGTGCCACGGTCGTGCAAGAGTAGAGCTATACCCCTACCCACCTTCTGGGCCACACCAGGCCTGTAACAGGATCACTTTTACATAATACACTTAAGCAGAATTAAAAAGAAATGGAACACAAATGTCAAATATTTATTGCTAGCTATCTATCATGACCATTAGAAAGAAATTGTGCAATAGAATAATAGGCATTTTAACAAGGTGATCTCTTAACAAAGTCTTAAAATGTCTGTATATTTTTATGAAATTTAAATATATTTTGTGGAAGTTGGTTGAATATTTTAAAAGATGAAGATTAGACATCTCTCTGCATTGAAGAGTGTCTTACCGAAGGTATACGCAGTTTGTTTTGCTGCCTTGTATTCATACAATGAACATAGGTGTTAGTTTGATAAATATTAAAATTTTAAACTGCAATAACATCATGGCTTAAATATATAAACAAGGAACTTTAAGTACATCCAATTCTTTGAAATCCTTTCTACAAGAACTCATTGGACCTAGTCTCAGCATAATCCCAATTTCGTTTCTTTTTTTAATTATGGAAACATTTCTCATTGATGAATATGAACCCCAGAATATTATACTACAATTTATGAATACGAAACATGCAAAATAAACCATTTGTAACATTTTTTACACTTAAAATGGGTGATAACTTTCTCAAGATACAGCAAGTCAAAATCAAGTTTCTTACTAAAGTGTCTATATGTGATTTCCAAGTTAGATGGCAGTCAAGATGCATGCCTAAGAATTTGATATTTTCAGAGAGTGTAAGAGCTCTATTATCGTATGCAGTGTGGAATGATAAACTAGGAGCTTAGAAGAAGCTAATGTTACAATATGCATCTTATTTAAGTTGAGTACTAACTGGTCACCTTAGAACCATTTAAAAATACAACACAGTCCTAAATTTCATTTAGAATTTAGTTCGTTAAGATCACTAGCATAAACAAGAATATTAGTATCATCTGCATAAAGAATGTTATGAGAGGCTTTGTTTATGATGTAAGGAAAATAATTAAATATACACATTGAACAGTAATGGACCCAACACAGATCACTGAGGAACACCATATCTGTTTCCCAGTCCAATAGAAGAATAGGTGAAATGACAAACTGCAACACAAGTCTTTGTATTCTATAATGCAAATAAGATGTAATTAAGTATACAGCCTTTTAAACCATAAAATTCCAACTTTAAGATCAAGAGTACATGACAAAGACAATCAAAAGCCCTTGTTATATTGCAGAATAGACCCATTATATATTCTTTATTATTCCACGCACTAAATATCGTCTTGATGAGTCTAAAGCTAGCACTTTCAGTAGAAATATTGTCACAAAAACCATATTGTTCATAGGCCAGAATATTATTACTCACTAAATGGCATTCTAACCTATGGAAAATAAGCAACTCAAATATTTTAGAGAAGCCAGTCAATACAAAGAGAGGTATAATTTGATATCTGTGATTTATCACTGTTCTTGAAACATGGTTTTATAAATGGCATACCTTAAACTATCTGGGCAGATACCAGAAGTTAATGATTTATTGTACATGTAAGTGAGAGGTTTAGAAATTTGGCTACCACATAGTTTTAATATCATATTGGACAGACCATCATAACCACATGAAGTTTCATTTTTTAATGAAGATATTATGCATATTATCTTCTGTCCCAGTAACTGGAATATTGATGATTTGCGGAAATTCATGAGGACATGTTTCCCTAAGTGAAAATATTGTCGATTCAGTTTTTGGTGGCCATGCAATTAAATCATCTATAGAATTTAAAAAGTAATTATTAAGACTCTTAGCTAATTGTTTCATGCTTTTATTTTTGGTATCAAGTTTAAGTGTGAGTGTATGATTGTATGTAAAATTGTGATTTTATAGTACCTACACTATATCTCTTAGAGAATTGCGTGGCTGATGGATTGAAATTGAAATAAATTTATTACTTGTCTTAATCAGCTTTAG
>Ga0123352_10002568_pt1 | contig 25469 bp, 10 predicted proteins | sample TergutLab28metaG_FD_89700 | JGI IMG/M metagenome (GOLD analysis project Ga0123352, IMG submission 89700) | Labiotermes labralis P1 segment gut microbial communities from Petit-Saut dam, French Guiana - Lab288 P1 | ecosystem: Host-associated > Arthropoda: Insects > Digestive system > Gut ...
ACGAGTCTGAGTGTACCCCGTTCCAGACCCACTACTACTCAGAAAATCTGGTAGCGCCGGGGATCGAACCCGGGACCTCTGTATCTGTAGCCAGAAACTCTGACCACTAGACCACAGAGGCGGCCAATGTAGTGACACTACGTGCAGTAAACATGCACTGCATTCTCTTGATGTGTTCAAGAAAACTGAACAAGTATTGCTGAACTTTTGCAGAACTGATGTTGAAAATTAAAATTCATCGTTCTTTTGCAAATACCTTTTCCTCCCCTGTATATTAACTACATGTAAAACCAGTAATCGATTTAACCATAAAATTGGATGCCATTTCAAACTACAACTAATTGCTCCTCCCTTTCCACTAAAAATTACCTACTCTACATCATTACGCCATCACTATCAGGGAGTCTTAAGCCTATCAGAATTTTATAGCTTACCATTAAATTAAGTAAAGGTAAAGTGATCCCCTTACAGGCTCGGTGTGGCAGAGAGGGTGGGTAGAGTTATAGCTCTACTCTTCCATGACCGCGGCACTAGAAGGGTGTGAGTGGTCAGCAGCACACCCCGGCCGCACTTTACCCCCGGGAAAGATGCGGTATCCATTTTACAGGAGGCTGGGTGGGCCCCAGGGCCGGTCTGTACTGGCGGAAAATCTCGTCCCCACCGGGATTCGATCCCGGACCGTCCAGCCCGTAGCTCAGTCGCTATACCGACTGAGTTACCCGGCCCACTACCATTAAATTAAGTATCTTTTTAAAATTATGAAGTCGAAATTGTGATGTTCAGCGCATCTGCTCTGTTTCAGTGATGATCATTGTCTTAGGCTTTACATGAAATAGATAAACTTCGGTCGCCAGTGCGTCATTTATGAGTATGATGAGAATTCACGGCTTGTGTACTCTGTGATACTAAGTGAGGTAGGGACTTTAATAATTAAAAATGGTAAATGGGCCAATTTGAATGTTTATGCTTGTTTGTAAAGTGTTAGAACGATCCAACATTGAATAATTACCAACTGTTGAACTCATTATGGGGCGCTAAACATGATAACTGATAGATAAATATGTTTCACTGACCATCTAAATGGATAAAAAATGGACGCGAATCAATGTAGATTGCCATATTTATACTTCGATTGCCTTCTTCATTTTGTCACGAGCCTGATATGCATTATAATAGTCATTGTATAATGCAAGGAGACGCATTCTTCCGTTGCCTTGTCCATTTTGTCGCGACCCCAAGATGTATCTCAACAATTAGGGTAGAATTCAACATGGTTAATTTTTTAATTGGCTCTCCATTTGGTGGATAGACGCCAAAATGGCAGTAGTGAGAAAGTGTTCTTGTTTAAGTGCGTGAAATAGACAGAAAATGTCAGCTGCTCTGTGAGGTCTCTGTTGATTTTACTTACTCGTCACGTGGAGCAGTCTTCTTGAGAAGCTAACCGGCTTTCAGCTAGTCAAGAAATTCCCAACATTGTATGGAACCCGAAAGTTCATTACCGCATTCACAAGTTCCCCATCTGTCCCTATCCTGAGTCACATCGATCCAGTCCATGCCCTCACATGCCTCTTCCTGAACATCAATCTTAGTATGATCCTTCCATCGCCACCAGGGTCTTCCAAGTAGTCTCTTTCCCTCGGGTTTCCCCACCAAAACCCTGTATACACCTCTGCTGTCCCCCATACGTACTACATGCCCCACCCTTCTCATACTTCTTGATCTGACCACCCGAACAATATTTGATGAGGAGTACAAATCATTGAGTACCTCATTATGTAGTTTTCTCCACTCCCCTGTTACCTCGTCCCTCTTAGGCCCAAATATTCTCCTCAGCACCCTATTCTCAAACACCCTTAATTTGCGTTCCTTCCTCAACGTAAGCGACCAAGTTTCACACGCACACAAAACATCCGGCAAAATTATCTTTCTGTATATCTTATTCTTTTTATTTTTGGGTAGCAAACTGGAAGACAAAAGTTTCGGCACCGAATGATAGCAAGCATTAACTAACTTCAATCTGCTCTTAATTTCTTCCTGAATAGAATTTGGTTTGTTACAGACCTAAAACTTTACTTAATGATGATGGTGGAACAAGAGATCAGGGTCGGACGATTATATTACGAACAAAGAATCAAAATGCAGAGTGATCGTGCGTCGTGCTGTTGTAAATTGCTGCCGTACACAGACGGCTGTTGGACGTGTGCCACATCGGTAGCTGTGAAACGCCAATGAACTACCGGGGTGCTAATAAGTCCTTAGCCCGACCAGGAATTAAACAAGCTCGGAAGCGTGTCAGGGACGCGCGCCATTCAACAACATCGAGACACGAGCTGTCATCAAGTTTTTTTTCCCCCTGCAACGCAAGGCGCAGAAAGAAATTCACGCAATTCTGACAGAAACATTAGCTTGTTTCCTTCCTGATCGAGCTAAGGACTTATCAGCACCCCCGTAAAATTTACGTAATTACCGTACTGGGCAAGAGTTTTATCATAATTCTTCTAAAGTTTTATGGAAATTAAAACATATTAATCAACCCGTTAACTAGAGAATACGTGCCGAACAATCTTCACTTAATAAATCTGTGCTTCCTCGTATCCCAACAACAACGGTGGGTCTGACTTCCACCTGTTCCACACCACCACAACTGTCAAGGTCAAAGCTGTTCTTATGAGTCGCCGACAGTAGTTGGTATAGTCGTGTAATGTCTCCTTGGGTATTTCACATACATGTTACATCGAAAGTATGGAATTCGGCACGACAGTATCGCCTGGTGCACAAATAAAATAATAAATGTTTACTGTGTTACTGTTTGCTCGGTAGGGCCTCGGTCTTCGGAATTCTTACCGCACCGCGAAGCAGTTGCATACGATTATAAAAAGCCTTCGTTGGACGGGGTCCCAGTTCATGACCGGATTTTTTTTTCGCAAACTAAGTGTCGAAATTTGGTAAAAATCGTGAACACGGGATCTCTGCATAGTATTATTAGCTCTCTGGAGCGCTCTTTCACAGCTTCTTAGCTGGTCAGTAAATTCCTGGATTTTATGGAAACCACTTTGCTAGTGGTCTGTATCTTTGACTAGTATAATCCAGTTCGTACCCTTACACACTTTTCTTCAAGATCAACATTGCTGCTGCGCCGTCAGTAATGTTAAGCAGACGAATAAACAAAGTCATATTAACGTCTACCTTTTTTTTTAGAGAAAGCATCACGAAGTGCTCTAAGGAAGTATATAATAAACTCACAAATATACGTCAGCACAACAAATATTTATTGGGCAATAGGCTACATGTTTCGACCTGTTAACAGGTCATCATCAGGCCTCCAGCAGAATAAGTTAAAGGTGATGTTAAGAAATTGTGATCCCGATGTTTTTATAGTTATAAACAAATATAAAATCTGGTACTGGATAAAATATGATACATACATTATCTATTTAAAATAGTTAAAATATGAGTAGGTATCTGACCCCTAGGACATTGTTTGTCATCATTACATTCTGGACTATGCGTGCTACAGTATTTACACTCGGTGTGTTACCGCCTCTCGGGGTCTTCCATGTAGCCCAGTGTATTTCAAATTGACGGTCAAAACTGGCTAGTTGTTATTCTCTGTATTTCCAACTGGGTAAGTTGTATGTGTCCACCTTGTGTTAGGATTGGTGACAGTTCACCGGGGAGATCCAACCTGATGCCACACACAGGACAGCCACAATATTTTTACACGCAGTGAATACAGGTCTAAAGGAAGGATAGTTTACACCTCAAGTGACAACATACAACGGAACCTACACACGACAGATACCTTCCCAACGTGTCACCAATCCTAACACAAGGTGGACCCGTACAACTTACCCAGCTGGAAATCGAGAGAATAACAACTAGCCAGTTCTAACCGTCAATTTGAAATACACTGGGCTACACGGAAGACCCCGAGAGGCAGTACCACACCGAGTGTAAATACAGTAGTACCCATATTCCAGAATATAATGATGACAAACAATGTCCTAGGGGTCAGATACCTACTCATGTTTTAACTATTTTAAACAGATAAAGTGTGTATCATATTTTATCCAGTACCAGGTTTTATATTTGTTTACAACTATAAAAAAACATTGGGATCCCAATTTCTTAACAGCACCTTTGACTTATTCTGCTGGAGGCCTGATGATGACCCGTTAACAGGTCGAAACATGTAGCCTATTGCTCCAATAAATATTTGTCGTGCTGACGTATATTTGTGAGTTTATTATATACTAACGCCTACCCGTTTAGTCACGTGTCAATTAATCTGTGACAAAGTGCAAATGTACGCTTAAGACCACCATTTCAAGATTAGTCCTTTCGCACGTTTTACAAAATGGTTTGTTTCAACAACTGATAGCCTGCCACTGGAATAGATAGAATATAATCTCCAGCATGAGAAAGAAATTCACTGAATTATTTAATAGTCCTGTACCGGAAAGCAGCCGTTCAATGTGAGCAGAATTTTGTCGTAACTCCATCAGCACAATGAGTACTAATTGGGTGTTTAGATAGCAGTAACCAGCACATAATTTAGTCTGATGACTTCCAACTGCAAATCATCTTCAATACTGTGTTCATATCATCCGAACTGTAAAAAAAAAATCTTACATTGTTTATGTTTATTTCTCTATATCCTGTAGCCTTGTGAATTTCCGTTTCCTCTTTGACGGACTGCATTCGTAGATGAAATTACAAAATGTTTCTTGTGAATTTACACATTTGTGACCTTCCTTTCGTACGGGCCGGGTAGCTCAGTCGGTATAGCGACTGAGCTACGGGCTGGACGGTCCGGGATCGAATCCCGGTGGGGACGAGATTTTCCGCCCGTCCAGACCGGCCCTGGGGACCACCCAGCCTCATGAAAAATGGGTACCGGCTCTGTCCCGGGGGTAAAGTGCGGCCGGGGCGTGCCTCCTACTAGTACCGCGTTCATGGAAGAGTAGAGCTATATCTCTACCCACCCTCTGGGCCACACCGGGCCTGTAACGGGATCACTTTACCATTTCTTATTTAATTTTGCTCGTAGGTCAGGACGAGTAAACGTTCTGAGTGATACCGATGCTGATGTGTTGCCGTTGCTTTAGCTCTGTATTGAAGAAAATAAAATTACTGGCCACTGGGCAAAGAACGGTACATAAGAAGACCACAATACACACATGCGCACATACACACACACACACAAACACTCGTGCGCGCGGAAATCTCATGAGAGATTTAAGGCTGAGTGAGCCAGACGTCTACACAATCTTTAGTTAGAAGCAGGTCACGCGGTTTGGACAAGCGAAACACATTCGAAGACGTGAAATTCACAAGGGTTACATCCCAGTCTGTTGGGAATTACTGTGCTGGGGGAGTGATTACTGCTTGGCAGACAACCGGTAACTGAATAATGCACAATGCTGTCCACGGACGACTCACTCTTTTTCCTTTTGCCCAGTATATTGTGTCGGTCGTATTTCATGTCATTGATGCAATATATTTTGCAACCCTTCAAAACAGTCATGCGTCGCTTAACGACAGGGATACTTTCTGAGAAATGCGTCGTTAGGCGATTACGTCGTTGTGCGAACGTCATAGAGTGTACTTACACAAACCTAGATAGTACAGCCTATTACACACTTAGGCTATATGGTATAGTATATTGCTCTAGGCTACGAACCTGTACAGCATGTTACTGTACTGAATACTGTAGGCAGTTGTAACACAGTGATAAGTATTATGATATTATGGGACCACCGTCGTATATGCGGTCCGTCGTTGACCGAAACTTCGTTTTGCTGCCCATGACTGTATTAAAACTAAACGGTCAATAACACTGTGCAGTGTTTAACACTGCACAGTGTTACTGTTCATACAGGGGCACCTTTAGATAGACAGAAAAATGATAATACACGGAAGATGTGGAAGGACTCTGTCGTGGCCCATTGTGTGGTAAAGATGCACGCTTTGCTTACAAAACCCTGTCATGATCGCCGACTTGAGAACTAAAATTTGAACACAGGACCACCACAAAAAGAAGCACAGTTTATAAACACTTCACATTTTATGGAAACCGACGGTCAATTTGCTACACGCCCTCCTACCTCACGTCTCTAAAATTTACTTCAATATTATCTGCGTACCTACACCTCGTAGTTGTGTCTTTATTTCTAGTTTACCCACCAAACACACTATGCAGTTTTCCTCCTCATACCTGACATTCCCCAACCAACTGATCCTCCTTGTACGTATGATCAACCGAATAGTATTTTGTGAGAGGTACAGATCATGACACCGATTACGCAGTTTTCTCCATCCTCCAGTTACCTCATACTGACCCTAAGTATCATCTTCAAAAGCAGCAAAGAAATTAAAACCTGAATTAATTTCTTAAGTGCTTCAAAACACAGTTTTCGTGCACGTGGATCAGACGCACTCAAATTACTACAAGAAATGCTGCTCAAGCTATGACGTGCCGTCAGTTTCTGCACACACCTAAGGTTAAGGTCCAGCCATATTACTTGCATATCTGAGGAGTTCATGCACCTACGGATTGGCATCACGTGTTGTTATGTGCTTTGAATGACTCGAAGCAAAATCGTCATCGAGATAATTGAATTCCTCTTTTAAAACGTGCATCAGTTGAAACACTACATGAGGGCTCGGCCGACGACCTTGCCCACTGTCTTGCACACGCCTTCTTCATACAAGAAACAAGTTTTTTTAGGTGTGTTCATGGAGCAATTTCGTGTAGCGACTATTAGCTTCGTCGTGTCCCTCAGTCCATCTGTATTTCTCCTTGAAACGAATTCTACCGAAAGGATTTGCGCGATTATGAATATTAGAGGTTTTTACAAATATTTTTCGATATTGTCCAAATTTAGTGAAAGTCGGATAAAATAACAGACAAAGTACAATGAAACTTTTGTTCTCTTTTGAATATTTTTGTTACTGGCGTTACCTTGGGTGACTTAGTTACTAAATTCACCAGCTGATTTTCCCCTTACCATGTTCAACTTCATTGCCAATTTACTATTATTCCCATGGTTACTGTCGTTATTTTAGTTACCAAGGTTACCAGTGTTCCCGTGAGTCCTGCCAGTAACTTTGCTACCATGTTGACCTTGGTCACAAGTGTTCCTTGCTTGCTATGGTCACAAAAATGCGGCAGACATATTTCGTAGTACGGATATTTTCTGTTTTGTTACAATCTGCGATCTTCGTACAAAGGCACATTAATCTGTAAAATGACGTCATTATACATATGTGTCACATCTCTGTGCATTCTAATCACTTAATTCAAGTTTGACCGTTTTAATGTGCATTTTATGAAAACAAAGCTTTTGCTTGCCTTTTCTACTGCCCTTTATAAACCTCTCAAGTACCTGCCTCATACTACCCTCTGGATTATTGGACATTACTATAATAGAACCTGCATGTATTTTACTTCTTGATTTAGAAGTGAAAAGATTGGTGGAAAGTATTGCAGTGACCATTCGTACACAGGTTCATCTGCTACGCTGGTCTTCCGAACCCAAGTGGTCTTCACGAAAATGTTTCGTCAATGTTCGCGTAATAACACTTAGGAATTTCACGAAACCTACCAGTCTGGATTGTATGTTCCCCGTTTGAAATAGGAATTAGAGACACATGACGTAAAAATCAAACTGATTATGGAATAAGGCAACGTCATAGCTGCAAACAAATCTCTTTTGAGTAGAGAAAAACAGTATTTGTATAAAGAGCAGACAATGGAACTGGTGATAATTTTGTTCCTATGTGGACTTTCTTTGTTACATACGTGCATGAGCCTTTCTTTCCTTTCACCTACTGGTTTACATCGACATCCACTATACCTCTAAAGACATGGAGCTTTACATGAAAACTGGTTAAGAAAATGAAGAAACTGGTGAGACATAGTCATTTAGTGTCCTGGGTACGGACTGCAAACTGGTGAATTGTGGTTCTGTTCCTGACAAGGATAAGGGACTTTTCTCAAAAGTTTCCAGATCGACTCTGGAACCCATCTGTTAGCCTGTTCAGTGGGTACCGGCTGCACTTTTCCCTATTGTGAAGGGCTTGGGTCATTAATCTGACCACTTAACCTTGTCCAGCGCCTCAGTTTTACACGTGTGGAGCCGCCATTCCAGTCTCCTATGCCTTGTCACGGATCGTACAGGGACACAGTTACCTTATTGCATGCCTGAGTGGAACAGAACCTCTGTTACGGTTTTCGCAGGTTCTCGACATCGGAACTTACCCTTAGCACTTTAAATCCAACCCAAGCCCTTACCCTCGCCCGTGTACAAATTCTGTTTATGCCTTTACCACGGACGGTCGAGTTCGATCCGAAGCCAGCTATGTGGGATTTATAATGGACATTGTCGCACTTGGTCAGGTTTCTCTCCTAGAACTTGAATTTTTCGCTACCATAGTCATTGTAGCATTGCTTCATACTCATTTCTCATTTATCCGTTATCCACAATACGGTCTTAGTCTTGGCAGCGTGTCTTTAAGAACACTTAAACTTTAATACATGTAAACTTATGTGACGTCATCCTTTTTTTTTTTGACTTCAAACGACACGAAATAATTCTACAGATTCATGTTTATGCAATCGTTTATCAAATTGTTAGTGAAAGAAAATTTCGTAATGTTCATTAATTTAATGTTGAATAAATCCAACCAGATGCAGCAGTATGCAGATATTTATTTACTGCAAAATCACTCTACATGTTTCGGGTGTCACAGCACCCATCATCAGGAGTACTAAAAACTGTAACCGCAACCTCCGGTACTGGTCATAATACTAGTACAGCTACTTCCCTCCAACGTGGCCTGATCGGGACTTTTCAGTAAATAAATATCTGCATACTGCTGCATCTGGTTGGATTTTTATCAACATTGAATTACGATGCACGGAACCGTGAGTTTAAAAGAAAAGTTTATTAATTCATTAGTAGATGTGTTCTGTATATGTAATGAGGCTAGTCTTGAAATTTCGTTGTTCTCAATTTCGTTTAAACCTGTAATAAGACTGGGAATGTTTTTAACAGTACAGCAGTAACATAATGATACTTATGATTCCAGTTTACATGTTGAACATTTAGCTACTTTATAATTTGATGAATTCTCCCTACTGATGACCGGTCCGAAACGTGCACCTTCTTTATATATTTTAATGAGTCCTGTATGGTGGAGAATTAAGGTTAATATACTTCGATTTCTGATTTTCTGGTATAAATATTTTATTCTTGTTAGATTGTATCTAATGGTTTTTGAGACCTACTTGATTTAATACATGTATTAAGGGACATTCCGGCTTAGCCGATAATTCCGTAACACTGACTCTTATCGTCAGCATAGACAACAAATCAATTGTAAGGTAATTTATGGCCAGAGCCTCTTTAGGAATATTAATATAGATGCAGCTGCATGGGGCCTCACTTTTCGGGGAGCTTCGAAAAGTCTTACTTTCTTTCAGCTTTTGTGTCAAATATATTTTGCCTCTTCAATTGTTCTTTGTTCTATCTACATTGTCAGTTCATGACTACACGTAGTCGGGTCCCCAAAATTTATTTATTTATTGGGTCCAGAAATGTCCATCTGTCCATGTTTCTTTCCTGTTCTTCAGAAGCACGGAATACTAGGGTGTTTCACACTGCAGCGTACCGCGTATAACATAATGGTGTGCAGGATCTCTGCTTCCCTACGGTCTCATCACACCATCCAGTTTTCACAGTGATTATTTTAACAAACATAAGCAATTCTAGTGTACAGGGCTCGTAAAGCATTGTAGTAAACACTTTCAGTCAGTATAGAGAATATGCTGCGATAGAGACTTAGGGGTCAGGATTCGGATCCAGGAAAGGCTGGATTTGTTCTCTTTTCCTCTGCCCTCAGACCGGCTCTGGGCCCCACATTTCTTTGTATCTAGCCTGACACGTCGGAATTCTTAACCGAAGGGAAAACGTTCGGGACACGACGTCTGTTCCATCTAATTCCGTGGTTTAAAATTCGTGGAGCTGAACCTCCATTGCACCAAATGCCTTTATGATATGGTCTTCTCTTACGCACAGAGACGACTGTAACTTCCAATTGTAAGTATAAGAACTATTTTATTGTGATGCTTAAAAACTGAATTAGAACAGACGTTAGTCTGCCCGACAGCTGGAGGGCCTGGTTTTCATTCCGAACAGTAAAAATGTTCTAGCAGCCAGTTAATTCGTAACATTTTAAGATTTCCCCGGAATTTCAATTCAGCCACTGTCTCTGGAGTAAAGGGGGCTAGAGCGATATGCTGACCAGCATCTTCTCTCTTCCTTATCTGCTGAAATTTTAAGAATATAAACCGCCACGTCAACCAACACCTCTAACCTCTCTTGGCCTATGATTAAAGTATTTTACTTATTCTTAGACAGATTTCGGAAGCGGTGATGCCATTGATGTTGAGCTTCCCTCCTCCGCTCCCTAGAAACTCTGAACGAGTAATTGTTAGATTGTTACGAAAAAATGCGCGAACGCTATGCTGTGCAGTCGCCCTTTCAATACAACTTTTATTTTCATAATGATAATATGAGGGCCTCGCAGAATTTTGTACGAGAGAAATGGAAATCTCGTTTAGTTTTGAACAGTAATATTTTGTGTTTTGTTGAATCTTTGGGATATATGTAATATCTACGGAAATTATTGTCGATATAAAATAACAATTAACAAAGGTTTCTATAAATCTATTATTTTAATTATTATTTTTATACAATTTCTATGGAACTCTGAATGCCTAAGTAACTGTTTGAAATGACACTCTGAAAACTGTTCAGAAAAAAGGAATCTTTGAATTGTTTGCGATTATAATTTAAGAAATTTTCAAAATTTTGCAAATTCTGAAAATCTGCGATTCAGGAGAAGTAATGACATTTGAATATAATAATTACTGTTGTAAGACTGTTCAATTTTCTGTATAATGCATCTCCTGTAACCTTGTTAATCCATACATTCATTACGAAACCAGCTTCTTAAATATTAGCTCTGCTACCATTTAATACATCATCTGAATTTTACGTCGGTGTTTTGTTCCCCATTTTTTCGTTCTATATGCTAGTTGCACTGTTTCCTTTTCGTGACGTATTCGGTCTTGTTTTACTTCCATTGTGGAACCACTGGTAAACAGATTTTAATTCCAGACGTCAAGTGTTTTAATTCCTTCATGTGAGTCTAAAATTTAATTACTTACGTTGCAAATCATCATAAAGTTCAAGGCTTCCTGAACAAATAGCACCACAAGGTTTTGAATTACGATGGTCGTCCAGACGACACTTGAGATCCTGTGTGTGTTTTGTGAGGTAATCACCGTCGCGTAACTCACAGAATAGCGAACAAAGTCTGTAGAGATCTTTACAATGTCCAGAGAGAGAGAGAGAGAGAGAGAGAGAGAGTTGGAGAGGCTCATTTCCATTATACACAAAACAGTTGTCGATGTTGCTGAGGGAGAAAAGTGTTTTATTTCAAGCAGCTGTTGATTGCTGTGATTATATATCATCGACCTTAGACGAAGAAATGGGTGCGTAACAATGAAGTGAGGCTTTCAGAGGAAAACCGAAGTAGTAGGAGAAAAACCTATCCCAGAATAACTTAGTACGCCACGAATTCCACGTGGATTAAACGGGAATCGAGTCCCGCCCTCCGTGGTGAGAGGTCGGTGAATAAGAACCTGAATCATGTCACGGCATCGACATTAGGTACACTCAGCAGGTATTATGGACAAACCTCATGTGCCACACTCATCAGACACTCATGATACGCGTCATGTAACACACTCAGCAGGCACTAAGTATGCACTTGATATAACACACTCAGTGGGTTCCTTCATATGTCTTCTAAGTTCCCAGTTCTCCTTGTTTCGTATTACACACATTTCAGCATTTCAATTTTTCTGCTTGCTTGCGTCCTTTGCCCCAGTCCAATACTCTTGTCATATTGTGATTTCATGTGCCACAGATTTTTTTCCCTGGCAAATTTTGAGGTCTGTTACACGTTATGCGTCGTTAATGGATTTCAGTCGATGTGTAACTTTCTGTAATATCTAGAGTGATTTAATGTAACACATCACATTTATATTAGAATCTCTACCCAATACGTATGCGCAAAGCATAAAATATAATGATGGTAAGGTAGATAAAAGCCAAGAAAAATATCAGATTAGAACAAAAGTTGGAAACTGGTCGTCGAATCAAAGCTGGTGAACGTGAGGTCGGCGTTAGTAGGGTTTTAGGTTTATCTGGCCCTACCTCTAAACATTTATAAATAGCTCTCATAAATGTAAGTCCTTGGTCATCGTGCTGTTCCTGTAACTACTTCAAAGTTAACTCCTACAAGAGATATACCTACAGGGAAGATGGGTTGAAAATCAGGCCCATCGACACTCGGCCTTTCAAATCGTCTTCGTTAAGGGCAAAGGCAGAATATGTTCCGTCATATGTATAATGAGGAAAAGAGTTTCATCAAGATTTTATTTTGTGAATTGATTCGTTATGAAGGCTAAGATCGCCTTCCTACATTTCAGGTCTGTCAAACACGCGGCTCGCAGAACTTTATGATGTGGCTCGCTACTGGCTTGATGTCTATAAGGTTTGCCGTCCTTTTTTTGTTGTTTGTATTACAATAAGCCGCAAGCAATATTTTAAAACTATGCTCAAATATTATTTTATAACCTTGAATTTTTTTTAAATTTATAGATGAAGAAAGACCTTGTAATGTGGCATATGCGGAAATTCACGACGTGAAGTTGGATTTCAGATTTGGCCTGCAAACTCTTCTGAGCTTGACGGGCTTATGTTAAAGGTTAGCCTACTCGATATACGAGTGAAACCCCAGGAACACGTTTTCCTTGTTTAAATAATATCTATTTTATTACTTTTCCTGCAGCAGAGAGAATTCTTAAAAAGCGGTGTGACGTAAGCATCTGTCGTCAAGGGATATTAAGTTGTCTCGCTGTTGTCCAAGTAATTATTTATTGTTGATGTTTCTCTTGAAAAACAGCAAAGGGTAAGACAGCAGACAATACTGATATACGAGGAGCAGCTCACCATACATGTCTGTTTTAAGTATTTAGTATCAAGGACAATATTTATAGCAGTACATGTTAACAAAAAGGCAAATAATGAAGAAGTCTCGCACCTTCGTAAAGGAGGTCAAGGTCTGCAGACGACGGAAAAGAATAATGAACAGAAAACTGAAATGTCGAAATCGTCTGAATTAAGAAACTGCTGTACAGTCACCAAGTTTCGGTTTCGCTTGAGGAAAAACAATTACGAATTTCCAAAAATCAGATAGAACTGGAAATGAATGACACTGAGATTCTGGTTTGTGTTGACGATGATAATTTGAATACGACAAATAATGGCGTGTGAGTTTCTTGCAAGGCTTATGATCTAGAAATGAAGGCGCGGACATTAAGTAGGTTAGGTTAGGTTAGGTTAGGTTAGGTTAGGTTAGGTTAGGTTAGGTTTCTGTGTTTCTATATCCATACAGATTAACAAAGTAAAGGAAATTAATAAATCCTTTGAAAATATTGTACTCGTACCTTAAATGTTGGGGAATAAAATAGCAAATGAAATTTGCGTTCCGGATGAAATTGTGTGTCAGATTAAATTCACCCCTCATTTTTATCTCTATCCTTTTAATACCTTTATTTTCCTCCCTCTTCTCTTTGTTTAAGCACTGAATAAATTTACATATGATTAGGTATTGAACATAGAGCTCTCACCTGGTTTAGTACATTAAAAAATACGATGGATACGACATGAGAACAACATATACCAAATAAAACGCACACACAGTCAAATATAACGCCTCCTAATTTGTATATGCCTATATGTGTATATGTGTCTGAAAAGAAAAATAACTTTTCCGATAGCAATCTCTTATATAGGCCTCTCCACATCCATAAACATTCACAGAAATATTCCAGAGCTACTAAACTAGTTTATATTTGCTAAGGCTAGGGGATTTATAATTGTGGTAATACCTCCATAAAACACTCACATAATCCTGTCATATTAAAGGAGATAAGACGTGTAATTTTCAGGTTATCAAGACAAGTAGAGCTAATCACGGCACCTGCTAAATTTGCATAACATCGAAGTATGAGTGTATTGTTCATATTCAGTAGCGCAGGGGTTCTCAGAACTTTCTGTTGTCCGACCACTAAACTAAAGTTCACAATTTCACTGTACCAACATTTTTTTTTTGCATTTCAATAGAAAAGCTGAAATTATAAATACCGAATGAGAGCAGGGATAAGATATATAATGTTGCCAGGACTGCTACTTGTTAGCAAATATATGTGGTTTGAATTTTACTTATTTTTAAAAATTTTTATCCATTTTATGTTTTCATATTTTGTTAAAGCCGCTTACCAGTAAACAGTGTGTGACGTAGCTGTAGGGGTACGCGTCCCATAGTTTGAGAAACCATGCATGAGAATATTAGTTTCAGCTGTAGCTAAGTGAAAGCGAAATAACATGGCTTCGGAACTGCACCTAATATGTCTGTAATTGCGTATTGTTACACGTAACTTCATAATACGAAACCTGGTCACTTGTGATGGAAATAGCACGCTCACTGTGCTGCAGCAATACAAAACAAAACGCCACTATCCCAAATAGCCGGTGGATACCATATATAAGTCCTTAAAAGCCGTTCCCTTTGTTTAATATTCTGCTCATACATTCACATGTCTAAATTATACAGCACCATGAATGGAGGAGCCCTGCGATATTGCTAAGACATTTGAAAATGAGTAACGAAAATAGACTGCCAACTCATGCCGTACGAAACCCCACCACAACCATCCCCCTCCCCTCCCCTCCCCCCCATAAACGTCAGAATCAGGACCGAGTCGTGATCGTGGAATTGAACCCTAGATATGACATTTTATTAGCACTAAGGAGGTCTGGGTTCGATAAGAAGAAATTCCATTTGGGATTTTTTTGGTGGGCCAAGTGGCACTGGAACATATTTATCTCGGTCGACGTCAGTTTTCGCTGGTAAGTATCATTCTACCAGTGCCTAATGCTCATATTTCATTCACCTGATATCTTATAAATTGACAACGTCGTTAAATAAAACACTCTGTCCGTCTTGATATCGAAAAATCATTCCCGTATTCGTGTCTGAGTAACAAGACTTATTGCTCCAAGGCTGATGTGCCTAAGAACAAAGTTTCTCCGTCTGTAATTAAAAATTTAATGTAGCAAAGCAGTATTAAAAAGTCAGATTTATTTACAAATGATGACAAAGCATGCGCACTGTAGTTATACATATTTCATCTAGCTACGTCTCTTCTCGTTCACTCTCCTGTATCGTCAACAACACTAGTCCGATATCATTTCAAGTTTACACCCCTTCCACCGCCGTTACAGCCTACCAATTGAGACGGTATCGGCTCCACAACGAGCAATCCGTTCCAAGAATTTAGCTAATTACAATAACTATGAATTCTGTATGCTACTTTTAATATCTAGAGCTGTAGTCGGTATAGCGACTCGCTACACTCTGGACGGTCGGAGGATCGAATCCCGGTAGAAGGCGAGATTTTACGCACCCACCCAGAGCGGCTCTGAGGCCCGTCCAGGCTCCTGTGAATGGGTACTGGGTCTCCATCCTGTGATCAAAGCCGCCAGGGCATGGGGTTGACCACCCTAGCCCACCTAGCACCGAGGTTAAAGGAAACGTAGTCGCCATCTGGGCCTTCACGGCCTGTTCTACGGTAAATATTACTGGGCATTTACTTGCAATGTGTTCTTATGTTGTAGGTCCTACCTTCTTTGTGTGATAATACAATCCCAAAGGGTCGAAATACCGTCCTTGACACTTTTATTTCAGAAATCTGAAATAAACGTTCGCCCTCAGATTCAGAAACCGTGTTTTAGAATCGCACTAGTAACATTAAATTATATCAACCGAGAAATAATACCGAAACTTCGACCAAAACTGGCCGATGAACTTACATTCTGAGATGGTGCCGCTGAAGTGAAGTTCCGATTAACAGAGACGGCGTCCCTTATGTATACATTTCGAAACTTGCACTGTAATCCCGGGATTGGTATTTTCCATTCGTGTAAGCAAACTCTATTCGCAGCTGCACAGGCTGACAGTGACTGCGTCTTTAAGCGGTAAGAATGCCGTTAAGGTGCAAGAAACGTGACCACAAGCTGATCGTGCCGTATCATGGCAGTCACAAAGACAGAACATTAATAGTAACTACATGTATGTATGTATGAATGTATGAATCACTTCGCCATCTGTAACTAGAAGCCTCTAAACCATTTAAGTCACAACGCTGAATGTATATACCACCTGGTTTAACGCTAGATATTTTGCCCAAAATGCTGTTTTGTCCCGTGCAGAACTTACTAAATTGAATGTGCTGGACAACCCTGGTAGAATTCAGAACGATGACGAAACTGTGTTTCCTGTACGTAGTGAGCCACCAAACAGTTGGCAAAGGCTCAAGCACAGCAAGAATGGGAAAATACAGTGAGCCTTTCTCGAGGAGCTACTATTGCGTCAGGTGGTCGAGATATTTCCGGGAACTGGAACAAGAAGGTGCACTACCTTCCTCAAAACAGCTCCTCTACTTCTCCCTGTTTTGAGCCAGATGAATCGAGTTCACATCTTTCCACCTCACCCCTTAAGAGCCATTTAAATTATTTTCTCATCTACGTCTAGGTCTTGTAAATTGAAATAATTTGAAATGCCAACTTGATGCAACAAAGTGATTTTATTGAAGTATTCTTAGCTCGACATGTTTCGGGTACATACGCACATCATCAGAAACGTTAGATGTTGAGTTGCAGCATGTGGTTTTCTGCACCGAGTTTTTGGATGGGTGGTGGTCCTGAGAGCCGCTGCGTAGGTCGTGTGTACGGTGCGGATGGTGCCGTCGCACGGCACTTGTAAACTGTCTCCCTTTTTCTGGCTTTCCCCACCAAACACTATATGCATTTTCCTTTTCCCCCATACAAACCATATTTTCTGCCCACCTCATATTCCTTTCTTTCTTAACCGTATTAATATTAAGATGAACAGAATAAGTAAAGAAGCTCATATTTCTGCATTTTTCTCTAGCCTCCTGTTATTTTCACCATCTCAGGCCCAGTATCTTCCGCGACACTCCGTACTCGAAAACCCTCGCCATGTATGCTTCCTTTAAGAGACCAATTTTAACAGGAAAAATCATGATTTTGTATATTTTAAACTTCGTGTTCTCAAATAACAAGATAAAGATAAAAGATTATCTTACGAATGGCAACGTGTATTACCGTAATTCAATCTGCTTTTATTAATAGGAAGACACACATTAGTATATAAAACTCTTCAACGTGGACAGTGCCGAAAACAAACCGAAGGAATGTGTTGAAGAAAATTGAAACTTTTCTTTGTAATATATTTTTATTAAAGGTAAAAAAGAGCCTGGTGATAGAATTCAGTGTCAAGAAAGAACAAAGATTAATTATGAAAAATAGTGCTGGAGATCGAATCCGAAAGTACTTAATGTGTGGAAGATGCAGAACTGAATTCATTTTATTTTCTCACGTGTTTCTAAAAACCAGCAGTTTTACTGTCTCTTTTAACGTACGTAAATACTTCAGTTTTTTTTAATTCCGAGGCATTTACTATACATTACATTTTATCCTAATTTCTGGCCCGATACTCAGAACGTGTAAATCGGGTCAATGGCATTTTTTCGGAAAATCTATTAGGTTATTATTATTATTATCATCATCATCATCATTATCATCATCTTTATGCAGGATATTTATATCTATATTCCTGAGACAAACTATGTCCCTAGGGAATACAGTGTTGCAGCAATTCTGTTGTTACTATTCATGGTGCTTTTATCGTTAGTTTCAGTGTTGAATCTGTTGTATTTTTACATTAGTACTTTCCGAAGTATGTGTGCAGTGCCCAATATGGCTGTTTTCTGGAGGTCCTTATTATTATTATTATTATTGGCCTATGTTATATCGAACACACTAAATGTGATGTCTCTTCTAATATCGATACATTTGCATCTGTGACGTAAAACAATTTCTCTGTTAAGTTATCCGATTTTCTGCTTTTAACCCCTAGTATACTTTCCTAGCGACGTATCTGGTTCTAACACGGAACTAGTTACCGACTGAACCTTTTACTGTGGTTTTCCTCCACTCTCCAGCAGAATATTAGGATAATATTCTCAAATAAGAGACGAGTGGCTTCTTTCAAATCCTTTCTGTTTTGGCAGTCACTAACATTATCCCTTATGGATTGCATTTTGGAGTTGTCCTTATGAAATCTCGGCTGAAGCACTGGCTAATCTTACTCAGATATTTCATGACTTTCTTCATTTTCTCCAGGCTTATTCTTGTATAACACCTTAAATTAGGCTACGACCACTTCATTTCACATCCTTTTCAATTCATATGCACTGTATCTTATCACTACACTGTAAAGTCTGAGTAATCCACAGAAATTTTAAATGAGCTATAAACAAATACACTTACGAGAGGTTATCATGGTTTCCCACCATCTGTCCAGGTATGTTGTAGGATAATACCTTTCAATAGGACACGACTCGATTCTTCCAAATCTCCTTCTTACTTTCCTCCTAGGACTTTTCAGTACATTCTACGACATATAACTTCTGTAACCGAAATAGCGCCATAGGATAACCTAAGAAGCAATTAGTTTATTATGTACGATATTCTTCTATGAAATCCTAAGGAAAATACAGATCCTTGTTCGATATAGATTGTCATTATTTACTCATTTCTCTGAAAATATTTTTGCAGCTACTTTATTATCCGCCACGCCGCATCAGCTGCCTCTACAGGTTGATGCAAATGTTACAGCCTTGGACAGGTCCTTAGGGCTCCAGGAGTTTTAGGCTGCCATAATTTCTAGACAGCCGTCACACGATGTTTGTAAATTTGTTAGCCCTATACAACAACAATATTTCAATAACCCCATCGGGAATCGAATTTACGACCTTTCGGCTATGTAGCCGCCGCGTACAACCAAGTACTATAACCTCGCCATTTTTCTATAACAAGCATTATCTCTTACGAATAAATGCTTAACTGCAGCAACAGATAAAGCATCGTTACAGATCGGGGATTTACTCTATTTCAACATGATTTATGTCTGCGCATATTTTGCAATTTTTATCTTTATTTCTTAACATGTGACTACGAATGACAACACCATCGATTTTTAGAATTTATTTTTTTAATTATAGCCACTTATCTTTTATCATTCATCATGCGAGAATCTTTTATCACTGTTTGGAGAAAACATCTGCGTATCAAATCTCCACTGAAAACACCTATTGCTAAGATACACATGGAAAGTTAATTATAAAATATGCTGGTTACCTGTGCCATGCAACAGCAGTCTTGTGGTTCGACATGTGTCAAGAATTCCTGCTTCACGCACAAATGAGCAACGGCACAATTTCAGTTACCGATGGTTATATGACCACTAATTGTAAATAAACTCGAGGCACTAAACGTAAACTCAGTTTTCACAAACGTGCAGAATTACGGTCTTCTGTTTATATTCTGGTTCGTGTCTATGGCGAGCGATCCAGGACTGTGCAGATAAAAGCTTTACCGTCTTGCAAACAAAGAAGAAGTTGTTGTGGGGAACTACGAGACTAATATTAATGTATTCGACTTTAACTTTCCATTTAGCACTTCCTCATTTGTCACGCGCTAACTCAGGGCCACATTCATTGCCCTACAACTTAATATATGTACAGTACCTGGTAACGGAAGAATCGGGAAAATTGTAGTTTACTTTAAAAGTATATTGGCAACACTGGAAAAAAATGTTTCGGATACAAAAATATGAACTGCCACTCATCTTCCCGTAATTTCTTTTACTTTGTGTTGCAGCACAGAAACAGCACGACTTGCTAAAAGGGATGGCCCGCTGTTAGGATGTGTCAAATAAGTATGATAATCTGATGTTTATTGGACCGTGCATCATTGTGATAACTGAAGAATATAAAACCAACTGGATGTCACTTATTATTTTATTGTACTTCTTATAGTTTCCTGGCTGCAGGCTGCAGCCTGCAACCCGGACACCACTCCAGCATAACCGCACCTAACCTCCAACCTACAGCAAACCAAGAACGAAACCACCAGTGTGGTAATCAACATCATAGTCGCGAGATCCTGATGATGGGCATAATAATGCCCGAAACATGTTGAGCCTATAAGAAGTACAATAAAATAATAAGTGGCATCTAGTTCGTTTTTTATTCTTCAAGAATGATAATCTTTGATCCGATTTGTTGAAAAGAGGTTTTGAAAGCCAGTGAAATTTATGAAACGGTGACAGCTTAGTGTGGTGGTAATTGTACGAGCAGAAGGAAAATTACAAATCGGTGGAAAGGGGGCAGGTGAATGTTGATGATACGCATTTTGTATTGTCATGGATTGAGGTGTATAGGATAAGGAGCAGCTAGACCTGTGTACCTAGGTGTATGTGTATCCGGAGTAGAAAACGTGGTGATAAGCTTTCGTCTGAAATGAATATACGTGGTACAAGAAGAATTCAGGCAAGACGTAAAATAATGATAAACTTTACACTATACACGCATTGAAGTCAAATAGGGTAAGATGAGTCAAAGCTGCTCCCAAACTCGAATCTAGATGGAGGCGGGGGGGGGGGGCCAGCCTTCAGTCCTCCGCCCCTTTCCTTTCAGTGAAAGAGGCCTTGGTACCCTTTCCATACGTATCTAGGTGCGCCTCAGAGCCAGACTGGACGTTTCGGAAGAGAACTAAAGCTCCTCTCCCTGCTGGGATTCGAAACCCCGATCGTCCGTCCCTTAGCCTAGTCCCTCTACCGAATCTATCGTGACGTCAAGGATGGATTAAGGTCCAATTGAAAAATTATATTCTTTTGGAAGCCAGAAATTTGTGGGCCGCTGGACCAGGTGCGTGCCTCAGACGTATCAAACAACTGTGAGATTATTTAGTTAAACATAATAATGTAACTTTCATAATAATTGTTACTTAGATTATAAGAGACGACTTCTACGTCGTTTGAATTATAAACGCCTTCACGTGCCTTATATCTACATTCTTCCAAGTGGATCTGTCATGATTATGACGCATTTGAGATGTCGCTCTTCACATAAATATCAACGTTTTTGAGCAATCTACATCTGCTAAATATATTTTCTATGGAGCCGGGGTAGAGTAGTCATTATAGTGACAAACTACAGCCTGTAAGGTCCGGGATTAAAATCCCATTTGATGAAAGAGACTTCTGTCTCCCCATGTATGTTCTTATAGCAGAAACCAGGCAGTAGAAAACTGTTACAAGCCTCAAACGGCATACTGGAATTCTAATAAAGGGAGAAGTTGCATTTTGGTAAATTGTTATTAGGGTACATTTCTGGGCTCGGAATTCGTTTTGGAAAGTCGTCAATGCAAAAACGTAGTATGTACGGTATAAGAAACGACACCAAATTCAGATATGAATTACTAAAATTTACTCGATTCAGTTACGTTTAGTATGAGATATAAAGCCAATTCTTAAATGGAACTGAAAATTTTAAATGCAGCGTATCTAAGAGACGTTGTCAGCATAAGTCAACATTCCGGTGACGTACTTCTAAAATAACAGACAGCTGAAAGATAAGGATTGTTGAAGACCTATGTTCTGCATGTAGTAACGCAGTAACAGTGTTGTCGGCCCTATTTAATCAAGTGGCATGCTAACAGAAAGAAGGATTTTTCAACAAACGGTGATAACATAGAATCTCTTTTGTGAGTAAAAGAACAGTACTTTGTAGCCGGAAACGAATTTCTACTAAATGAAAATTCCCTGGTTGTATCTCTTAGAACGAAATCGTAACGACAGATACTGTACACCTAAGGCTCAGCCACGTGTAGAAAGTCTTTGGAAGTAATGTTCATCACTGAGTCGAATGAAGTACTTGTTGTCTTGTGTATTGTAGACAAAGGTTAAAATATCCATTTTTGGTGGATAATACAATTCGAAAGAATTCTTATAATAAAAACCAACGAGATGCACTATTTCTCAAATTTATTTTGGTATAGAACTCTACCTGTTTCGGACAGGTTTACTATCCATCATCAGGAGTCTAGTACTGTATGCACAGCAATAGGTATTTGTCATACTAGTTATGTTGACTATCTGCTAGCGAGGTCAGGACGGACCTCGCTAGCAGACAGTCAACATAACCTGTATGACAAATTCCTACTGCTGTGCATACAGTAATAGACTCCTGATGATGGTTAGTAAACCTGTCCCAAACACGTGGATTTCTGTACCAAAATAAATGTGAGAAATAGTGCATCTCGTTGGTTTTTATTGTAAGAATATATCACGATGCACGCTTCTCTGAATGTCAAATTCGAAACAAGTTAAAAATATTTATGTGAAAATTAAAGATTTGTCTCGCCCCATAACAAAAAATCTTAACTTAGTGCTGTATTTGCTTGACTGTACGATATATCGCAATTCCTTCTTAACACACTTTTTTCTATTTACTATGCCTATTAATGTAGTCTTAATCAGAGTCAAACCACCGACGCCTGGAATTATCTTCACTTGTACGAATGAAGTAGACAGTTCTGATTAGTATTTTGGATAAGATGTGGCATTAATTTCCAAATGTGCACTCGTTTTGTAAATACATAGAGATGTGCAGGTGCATTGTCAGTTGCCATTTAAGCAAAATGACGTCTTTAAATTCGAATTTCGTTAGGAAGGCTTCCTCTCTAAAACAGAAAAGAACGCAGTGTTTCCGCCTTAACATTTCCACAAATTGTTTTAAATTTACTGAGATCTTGTCAAATAAAATAATCTATGCAGTGAAATATACAGTGTATAACTGGCTGGTCAACAACCCTCAGTGTTTTTACAAGACACTCCTACCGCGAGGTAAACATTTCTCTTTGAACAAACTTTTCTATACTAGAATGTACTCAGTTTATTGCAACAACCAAATGCATGGTATTATATATATAATATGTATGTATATAACGGCTTTATCTCCAACACGTTTCGGTACAAGTGTGCATCTACAGGTGGCACGTAATGCCAGTTTTAAAACCAACCATAAGCTATTCTTTACAAGGTTCCACATTCTGTGTTAGCTTCGTTGCTGGTGTCAATTAGGTCCAAAATGTAAATATTATGTGGGTTTTTTAAAAAAAACTGTACAAATTATACCGTCTATGCATAATGGACATTGTGTGGTTTTTAACAAATTGTACATATTATATCTTTTACACACGATTAACATTGTATGGTTTTTAACAAACTGTACAAGTTATACCTTATATACATAATTGATAGTAGCAACGGAACTACTACAGGTTGTAGAACCTTTTAAGTAATAGCTTATTCTTGGCGAGTGGTTGTAAGCCTAGCATTATGTGCTCCCTGAAGTTGGTACACTTGTACCAAAAGATGTGGGAGATACAGCCTTAATATTTAAATGTATTTAACACAGTGCATTTGATTGGTACAGTAGATTTTAGTACATTGATCTAAATTACACGGAATGGATAACATTAAGATAGTTTCTATGCTTATTTCATTATAGAAAGTCTTTTTTTCGCACATAAATTTGAACAACAAATGTTTCCTTCTTCATATCTGAAAGTGACTGACAATGTAATGTTTATTATCAGTGAAACCACAAATTTCTGCTTGCAGTAAAGAAATATTTGACCGATCTGTGCAGAGATAGGTTCAATTTTGTTATCTGTTGGTCATTGGAATTGCCTGCTTAAATTATAAATTGAGCGTGCAGACGTGATTTATTGCAAGCTATTTTGATTTAGAAACGGAACTGGAAGCATATCTCAAATGCCATGCCTGTGTGAATTGAAGACGGCTGCAGAAATACTTGACATTTTCTTAAGTATTAAAATGCTACTTAGAGATTTGAAATTACTCGGATATTTGGATGTGTCGTAAATTTTGATCTCACGAATAACTTTCTAATTTTATTAAATTAGAATTAAATGATCCTATGCTATCTTGAAAAGCCTATTTTTTAAAATAAAATTTCAACCTCACATTTAAAATTTTAAAAGATAGAGTAGTAGATAATTGGAATTGCAATTTCCATGGAAAATTTGAAACTTTCTATCTTTAGCTACTCATACACAAGTAATCCTCCTTGCTGGTGCACAAGCACATATCGTAGGCCTTGGCGACATTTCAAAACCGCAGTTTCATGGAATGAACTCTATGTGATTTCTTTCGGCAAAAGGTGGGACAGCAAAAACGATTGAGGCATGTGTGCCCCAGTTCCCTTTATTGGTGCTCTCAGTTGGTCTCGGCTACTGTCAAACATCCATATGCATGAATAAAACACTAACAAACACACACACAAACATGTCGAAAGTCATAAAGCAATGTGCTGTTACGTCAGCAATGATAGAATGAGATTTATATTAATTGAGAATGTGACTCAAATAAAATATAAAATAATGAAAGAGAGTATAGCTTAGTGTCGTAGGCAGGACTTTAGAGTTACTGCATTACTTAACCTCTAAATGTTTCGCCCATTCTATAGAAGACAAATCACTGATTCGAGGCACCCCTCAATTTAAATCTAGTGTTACATGCGAGAGGTCTTTGAAACTAAATGATATGTGATTTCGGAAATTATCAAATGTACTTACCGGCCATCTTTTCTGAGGACGCGCTAAATCTCTGCACCTGATCGAAGAGAACAGAAAGCTAAGTCATTACACATGAAGACAAGCTGAGGTTTTCTACTGGACTGTACATGAAGTTGCTCCTTATACCTACATTTCACCATCTGATTTGTATGATACTGCACCGCACTGCGTATTGGGTTTCCTTGTAAAAGTTGACTTCAGAATAATCAAGTGCATTAAGGACGTAAATGAAAAGTGGTTATCCCTACAGCTAATTGTGTCAAGTTTCAATAAATCAGAAAAATTCTACTTTGTGAACTGGATGTTTGCAATGCAGTTCAAAACGTTTTGAATGAAAGATTTTTCCAGAATTTGAAACCTTAAGATAAATTCATTATTTCAAAGCTAATGCGACTGGCAGATCAGAATATTTCAATAAAACCGACATTTAAGAGAAATCTTAAATTTATTGGACCGTGCATCATTATGATAGTTGAAAAATAAAAGACCAACTTGATGTCACTTGCTATTTTATTTCACTTATGTGCTCAACATGTTTCGGACATTAATATATCCATCATCAGGAGCTTGCGACTATTCTGTTGAATTACCACATTGGTCGTATTGTTCTTGGTTCGATGTGTGTTGGAGATTTCGGTGTGGCTGGTTTGGAGTGGTACCACTCCAACCCAGCAACACCGAAACTCCAACACACATCGAACCAAGAACAAAACGACCAATGGGGTAATTCAAAAGAAT
>Ga0123352_10002570_pt1 | contig 25467 bp, 10 predicted proteins | sample TergutLab28metaG_FD_89700 | JGI IMG/M metagenome (GOLD analysis project Ga0123352, IMG submission 89700) | Labiotermes labralis P1 segment gut microbial communities from Petit-Saut dam, French Guiana - Lab288 P1 | ecosystem: Host-associated > Arthropoda: Insects > Digestive system > Gut ...
GGACCCGTTGCGCTGACCACGTGACACCCCTCTACCCGCAAAAAGTTGGCACTAACTTCGCCGACCGGCGGCGGCCGCTCTGTCGGTATAGTTCGCGTGCGGACTAAGGCCACGGAGTTTAGTTTTAATAGGCTTAAATATTCAGTTACTGTACCAAATATCACAAGACATGATACTAAGACACTACAGGTCTACATCATATCAGCATTAAGATATCGACGTCTTGAAGCCTGGAATTCATTCAGGGTCCATGCAGATTTTCAAAATTTTTATTACCCCAAACATAACACAATGTCTTAATTAAAAAGACGAACTACTCTGTGCGGTACAGGAAAACAGTCATTACTGGGGCGAAGGTCTTTATGTTAAGAGTCAAGTGAACCCCCGTAAGTCTGTTCCAGCGGTCTTCGGAATGGAATGTTTGGACAGAATCTGAATTTTCGCGAAATCACTGTAAAGTAGAAGTGTACTTTAGGCGGTGAAACAAAGAAATAATTTTTACAACATAATCTTTCATGTAAAAATAAAGTACGCTTTTTGAAAAAAAAAAGTGTTTTAATATTGGTGAGTGATACGTGAAAGAAACCTTGCGCAAATTACGAAAAAGGCGAGGATGTAAATAGAAAGTGCATTCAAAAATCATCCCAAATATTTTTCCAATTTTATTACAAAGAAAACGTGCTTGCGGAATCCCTTAAATTCGCCCACGGATTCCCGGGTCGCTGAGCACAATTTTAATACCACTGATATATCCTATGGGTGAATATGAGCTTGTAAACGTTACAGTAGCTGGTACTATTATTACATTTAATCGCCATTCTTTAAGGGTTAAAACAGTAGTAGAAAATAAAGACTAGGAACCACCGATGGACTGAACATATAGAGCGAACGGGGAAGTTGTTTTTTGTTACGGAAGCCTATCTGAAGACAGGGAAACACGACACCACTTGACACACACACAACATTGGCCTGTTGTGATGAATCCGAATCGACTGAAGTAGCCGAGGATAAGAAGCATGGGTGGTATTTGTTAAGCGTCGTTTGCAGTTCGTGTTACTTTTACGGGTTCGGTTTTAGAGGTGAATAACTTAAACATTCATTGCCCGGAAATAAGAAAGTTTCAGGCAGTAACTGCATAACCCACTGCGCTAAGTTGCCCGCATGTTTCTGGATCTGTAGGCTTAAATATGCGCTGCAGACGTAAGAATGGTTTAGTGCTTCTCTCTTAGTACCTCATTTTATTGCTCTTTGTTGTGACAGTTTAGTGTTTTGTTTTTGTTTATAACAATATAGATTACAGGCTATCTGACAAATATGCTAAGAAAATGTTGTTAGACATCTAAATATAAAACCAGCAGTAAAAGGGATTCATTTAAAATCAATTCAATGGGCATTTATTAACGTGCTGTTTTATAATAAGCACGTTAAGCTGGCACGTTAATAAGTACTCACTTAACGGAACTTAAATGAATTGAATTGAATCCCTTATAATGCTGGTTGTATACTTATATCTAAAAAAAATCTTTTATTATTTTCATTCACATATCGTGCATTTTGCGCAGTTTATTATCCAGACCAACAAATGCATATATATATATATATACACTTATATATCGCAAGCACTCCTACATGTTCCAATGCATCTGCTTCGTGTTCAGGGAGTCATAACCTTTTAAAGAAATGTAATCTGCTTTATATAAGGAAGCAGTCCGTACCGCGCTGTAAACACTTTATGCCACGGTTATAAAAACCAATCAGTTAATGACGTATAAAGCAAAAGCCGCTGTCTGTTCTGAGATCTGTATAAAACACTCCACGAAAAGCGAGCACCATGTAGGATTTTTTAATGTTAAGCCTGGTGGTACGTAGAGAAACCGTTAGGCGCTAAAAGTTCAAACTTGTGCTCGCTGAATTTACAAAATTATTAAAATTACAACTCAATAAAAGCAGTAGATAAAAATATTCACGTGGTCGCTGTAGCATGATAAAGTCTATAAACTGTTAATGCAGTACGGAATTTGTTGTTTAGTGACTGCAGATACAAACTGGACAGTCTTATGTTGGTGTTTCTTGTATAGGATGTAAACTGAAAGGGAGTAGACATCGCACTACGTGGTGAATTTTTATTGAGTTGTAATTAGTAATTTTAATGATTTTGTAAGTTTAGCAAGCACAAGGTTAAGACTCTTGAAGATGGTGCAGATGCATCGAAACATGTAGCAGTGCTTACGATATATAAATTATTATTAATATGTATGTTGTGCATTTGTTGGTCTGGATAACAAAAGAATCTCTTATTGGCATATTTCTCTGGTAGCCAATAATTTATATTGTTATACAAAGAGGAAATTTTGTGTTAGAATATTTACTACATACATCAGGAGATAGTCCCTTTACTTACGTGATAAACAAAACAAATTCGGAAATCTTTATTTATATCCAGTGCTCTCAAGCACGACTTCGTTTAATTGGAGTGGAAACAAAACAATTAACAGTTAAGGAAAGCGTTTAATATTGGTCACCATAATGTCAGCTTTCGTTCTTGCAGTACGACTTGACCTCCAGGCACAGCGGTACGTTCAGACGCCTCTCAAAATGTAGCCTGACGCTAAAGTACGGCCCTAGTAACTTATAGTTAGGTCGGTTATATTATGTACATTTCTTGATTACGTCCTTTTTGATTAGACACGCCGACTCGAATCGCAAACGACGCGTGAATATTTACGCCTATGACTGTCAAACTGGCACACTAATAAAAACTGCTTTTGGGCAACCATGTGTCTGAGGCTTCAAAATTGGTTTCAGTATTACACTTGACCAATTCTTGTTGGAAAAACAAATACATTTGTTTCAATATAATTATATATTTCTTCTTCTTCCAAACCAAAGACTGAGTGAGGCCTTCGACGGCTTGCTGATTGAAATCTTCCATTTATTTCTTGATCGACCTTCCTCTAGGATCGTAATCTTTTACGGCAGGCATAAATGTTAATATATCGTGTGTTTGGTGTTTCTGATTCCTTCTGTGGAGTTTCGGTTGAGATATTCTGTGGCCAGTTCGATTTGTTTCAGTATTGTTTCCTTGCGAGTGGCTATCTGTTCCTCTGAAGACTTTACAGGCGTCTTCAATAGTAGACGTCTCAAGGGTCACCATCTTCCAGTCGTTCGCCTCACGTCTTCAGTGTGTTACGTCTATTCGCGCCAACAACAGCCTTTACCGCTCTCTACGACGTATACCTTCGTTCGACAGTCCAGATCTTCCAAAAATCAACAGACCTGCCATCAACTCTGCCAGTGCTACCAACAGTTTCACGCAGATGGATTGCAGTAATTGGGTGCCTCGATCATTTAAAGAAAATACTTTCGTAATTAGTGAATAGCAAAAGTTATTGTTCACAGCTTTTCAAACATAGGTGCACAGACCATGAGACTATGTGACCATGGGGTAAAACTTACACGTAAATTTTACCCTATTAAGGCCCAGAGGGGAAGTAGATACAGCTATACTCTTTCTTTAACCTCGGTGCTAGGTTGGGTGGGTGGTGAACGCCACGCCCGGCCGCTGTATCCCCTGGAATTACCCAGTACCCATTGTAGAGAGGGCTGGGTGGTCCCCAGAACCGGTCAGAACGGGGGAGGAATACCTCACCCCCACCGGGACTTGATCACCGAACCGACCAGCCCGTAGCGAGTTACTTTACCAAAAACGCTGAGAGCCCACTATTGCCATGGGGATATAGCTATTAATAACATGGCCTTCCTCTAATAAAATCAATATACAATTCCAGAAATTTGAAATGTTTATTTCTGTGAATTTACTTCCTCACGGTTTCAAAATTTAGAGGTAATTTTAGGCATGGCGGAGACTAGTGAATCAGTAAGTGAATTACTTACGAATAATGCGCAGAATTACGAACATAAATAGTAAACGTAATGTGCTTACAGTCCGTTCAACACATTCAAAACGTCACTTGAATAAACAGAATATATTCTTCTTATTATTTGTTATCTTTATTCTTGATGTTTCACATCTCATGTCCTCAGACTTGTCATAATTCCAAATTAGGCACATATTCTGAGCCTGCGCATAGTCTTTAGACATTTGGTAGGATTCCTTAACCGGGGATCACCCCGACGCAAGTCGCCTGCACCTAGACAGGACAATAAAAAAAAAGCGGATGTGCCTCCATGTCCCGACAGCCATTTGAACCCAGGATCCCTGTGCCAACTGTTGGGAGATGGTAAGTGTAGAACACCGTACACAATGCGTCACTCTAAAATTGTGACGTGGATTACACAATTTATTTCTGTAGGTTCTGCGGTGGCTTTTATAAAAATCGCGTCTTCTTCAATGCGCGGGTTATAACTTCGTGTTTGCCAGCAGTTCACTGGTGAAATGGCATTTCAAATCACGCTGCAATGAAAAGTTGTTAATAGAAACTGCAAAAACCTTGGTTTTCTAGTGAAATAATGCTGAAGTGTTGGTAACACATGTTGATGACGACGCTACACGTTAAAATTTCGAAGTCCTTCCCTATAAGGTACATGCATTTCTTCGCAGTCAAGAACATTTCACCATTTTTTTCTACCCTGAGCCAAATAAATCCAGTTTACACCCCAATACCCTGTTTCTTTTATGATAAATTTTAGTGTTTTCCTACGCTCCCCACCACACTTACATCTTCGGCGCGCGGTCTTCCCTTCGAAATTTTCCGCTTTAAGCAAGAAACAAAAGGTTTCTTCCAAAGGAAGCAGCAGTCCAGTGCGCCTGAAAATCGACCCCAATTGCAAATGTTTGGTTTCGCAATGTTTTTCAGAACTTTAACGAGAACAAAGCACAACCGGGCCGGTAACGTCCTATGCGTAAGGGGATAAACACACTGCAAATCTGAGCTTATAACCGCAGTACAATATTTCGAAATGTCACTCCTACATTGTTAACCCGTTAGAGCCCAGGGGTCACTGTGCGTACTACGAGTTTAGCGTCCAACAAGACGGCCATTGTACGCATAACGTTAACACTGAGGCGCGTTCACCTAACCATTGTTGCAGTGGAAACGCAATAAGTATGACACATTACGGGTGTAAGTTTGAATTCTAGCCTTAGTTTTCCGGCATGAAAATCGCACCTTTTCCGCTTCCTGTTACATTGTGACATGTACCCTACCTGGTCTGACCATATTCTTCCACAATCTCATACACGGCATTATTTTCGAAAAAAAAAAAAGAATATGGAACTTAATACATGTGTTTTGATTCCTCTACAACTTGTGTCTGAAATATTGCTTATTCTACGAAGAAATCAGCGTACATAGGTCTTCATTCAAATGCCCGGTATTCTTCTTCTCAGATTTTAATCGAACTTGAATTTTCATGATAGATTTTCGAAAAATACTCATACCACATTTCATGAATATCTGTTCGGTGGGGGTAGAGCTGTTTCATGCCAGATAGACAAACGGAAGGACAGATCTGATGAAGCTAAAAGTCCCTATTTGAAATTCTGCAAACGCGCCTGAACACTCTGCATTCGGTCTAAAGTTGATTATAAAGTATTAGTGATTAAGCTCAGAACAAGCAGCATTAACTGACAGGTTTTTGTAACTGAGACGGAGTGTGTTCACTGCGCGGTACGAACCGACTCTTTAGTGCTAGTCTTTGAAGGTTTAAATATCCCATTTATTATCCATCTCGCAAATTTGATGAAGTGAAACCATTTGTAACTTGCTTAAAGATCAGCAACAAAAAATTATTTCCGAATTTCTGGCTTCAAACCGAGAAGCAGAGGACATTTCGTTCTTAGCAACACTACTGATGTACACGTGGCTTTAGTACCGGCAGCAAAATTGTGCAAAAGTACCATAAATAATATAGTGAACGTCGTGTCTAAATATGCCAAATTCGGCTGTTAAGTGCGGAAGCCTACTGCATGTTACATGTATTTTGTAACGGGCTTTTTATGCAAGTTTTAACTTTTCATAGGTTTTATACACGCAGCAAAACACACCTGACACTCTACAGTTACTTTATTGCTAGTTTTTCATTACCTAGAAATTTACAATTCTTACAGCCCTATTCGTGAAAAGGTTAATTCGTTGACACGCCAGCTTAAAATTTATCAATACAAAAATAATTACGTCTAAATTAAGGCCTAGGTTGTGACTAATTCTCCGTACTTATGCCTATATATAAGACTTTGTTTTGATTACAGTGTTTAACATCCTGACCTATTAAGGCATACATAAACAACATTCTTCATTCAAAAGACATTATTTCCATTAAATAAGTTAATGCTTTAAATTTCAATGCTTTACTTAAACAGATATTTTCAATTACATACATATACACACATACCGCACACAAGGGATGACAGGTCTGTCTATTATCTAACGTAACGATACGTGTTTGCCTTAAAATGGTCTAACGTTCAGGGTCCACGTTCCTTCTAAGCAAATTTCCAGCAGTGTTTGAATGTCGCTATACGTATCTCCCGGTTTCAAGACATTCAGTGAGTAGGGATACAAATTATGAACACTTGTTTGTAACCGTCATGACATCTGAAGCAAGTACCCTTTACTGTGCCTTGCTTGTCCTGTTTATTAAAGCTTAATTAAATTTGTGATAATTCGCTATGGCCATATTGCATATTTCCGCAGCAAGCTACTGCGTGACGCCGCGTATGTCCATATGTGTAGAGTCCTGTACGTAATGGTGACATAGGTTAGGTTAGGTTAGGTTATAGCTTTGGTACGTCCAGCCTGAACAGCAGTTACATGTTCGTTTTTATGAAAGTTCCTGCCTTCTGTGAAGTTAAATTGTGAAGTCTCTCAGAAATGTATAGAGGTTTCGGTGGAAAGTACTGCCTCCGTATTTGCGGTAGAAGATGGAAGCAGAAAATTATTCCAAAACATTTCATTTCGACTGTACTACAATGACCTCACATCTCAGGGTACCCGTGATGTTGAAGCACCACGACGATAGCCTCAGAACCGATTTATTAGGCTCCTTGTTCGCATTAATCTCGGAAATGGGCGTAATGTGACCCTTCCTTACCCATTTGAATTAAATGAGCATTTTAGTGGTATTTCGCTTACTAACTTCAACACCATCCTCCATTTCTACTGGCGTCTTCCAAATATTTCCTTCTTTAGCTTTCCTACTCATATTACATAAGCTGTAAGCCTATGCATTTCCGTTTCTTTCTTTCTTTTCTTTCTTTCTTTCTTAGTCTGACCCCTTCTACCTACTCACTGTATGTGTACAGGGTTACTGTTGCACCTGGATCGCAATCAATGACACACACACACTCGGTAGGACTCTGGATGAGGGATCGGCCCGACGCAGAGACCTCTACCTGACAGCACACAACAATCTCAAAAGACACACACACATAGATGCCACAGCGGGATTCCTACCCGCAATCCCTGCAAGCGAGCCGTCGTAGAAAAGATTTTACTCTGCAGTACGTAATTCCTAGTTCTTCTTTAAATTATGCCAATAATAAAAGCTTATGTCAACAGTACAAATTACGGAGCTCCTGTAAATTCCTCCAATTCTCTTTTCCCTCATCACTCACCATTACTTTCCACAGCTTGTTCGGGTATATTTCGTTTATCATACAGTTAAGATTTATTCCAACTTACTGCACACTTTAAACCACATACAAGTTACTACAACATGTTTTGGCTAACATAGGCCTATGTAGCCAGATTCAGCGAGTACACACAATGGTACTGTTTTGCTAAAAATTAGAGTAAAGTTTACATTTCAAAATCAATTACAAAGGTATACATTTTTAACCAAACCCTACCTTTGTGTCTACTCTGAAAATGGCTACACATGTTAGCCGAAACATGTTGTAGAAATTACATATGGCATACGGTGTACAACACATTGGAATAAATCTCAATATATACTGCCTTCACGGAAGATTGATAGTATTAATTTTATTACCTCTTAGAATGAAACATTAATGTGTTGATTTTAGTGTTGCGAACAGGAGACATCTGCCGTGTAACGCACAGACGGTAAGGTGTTTAGCTATTGCACCGGACCCCGCTCTCTGGCATCATTGAAAGGCATACACTTGTGCTGTTAAATATACTTGTAAATTACGTTAATCTTTGTTTGGATGTCGCTGATGTGGCCTCGACTTTTCGACAAGTTTTCTTGAAATGTTACTACAAAAAGAATTTACTTCACTTTACACATTCACACTTCCACATACAGGCAGAGCACATGCGAACTCCAGGCTCGTATTACTAAACAGTTCTGCTTCTAAGAGGTGGTCAATAAAAAACCGTCACTCTACATGTCAAAAACATCTCATCGCCACGTTTTGTAAGTAAATACTACCACATAGCAGATTTCCATTTTTGTTGGTCAGTTACCTGGTCCAGGAATTTCCCGTCTTTTAAGTATCCAGAAATTTCACTAACGTGTTTTGAGAGCCCAACTTCTGACGCTGTTCTGTGAGCTGAATTCTGTCCATAGCCTCATTAACTCTTTCTCTAAGATGCACATTAATATTATCTTCCAAAAGATATGTGTGTATTCCAAGCAGTTTCGTCGTCTCAGGTACACCGACCACCAGCTACCTTGACGCTAAACACTAATCTCTGTCGTGTGAGCCCCTCCCACTAAATTTCATCTCTGTTAATATCAGTTGAATAAATGTTGGTTTTTCCGTGTTACTGCCTGTCTCTTACGTCCATAAATTTTCTTTCACACTTGCCTCTACCTCTGTGTCCTTTACTAAGTACCACTGCATTTCGTAGCACAAAGTACAAGACAGTGCCGCCTCTCTATGTGCGCTCACTACACTGCCGAGCGCATGCAGCCGAAGTCATGCAGGGGCGTAGCTAGTGGGAGACGAGCGTTGTGGCTGCCCCGGGCGGTAGAGGCTACGGGGCATCGAAATGAATGTGTTATATATAAAATTGTGATTCTTGGCACTCAAAAAGTTTTAAATTATTGAAATGAAATGATGGAAAATTCTAATATAATTTTTTTTAAGTTTATAATATCTGGCAGGGGCGAACATTGTGATTAATTGCCTCAGAAATCGAAAAGCTAGCAACGCCACTGCAGTCACGTAGCCAGGTGGCAGGGCTCCCTTTTACTGTACGCTGTCAGCGTGAGGTGGCGGCTGTCTTGCGACTTCACTTCTTGGACATTCAGACGTCAGTAAGCATGTACTGCGTGTGACGCTGGTTTAGTATCATCACTTGGCTCGCATAGGCGTAATTTTCGTTGTTCTATCTGTAAGGTCGTTCTCTTTCTGTAAGGCCTACTGGCAAAGGCGGCTTTACCTTATTTAAGTGTCTCTAAAATAACAAACGGACAATTCGCCGTCGTTTATACACAAACACACTAGCACAATTTACCCGAGCGCTCTAATCTCAACTCGTATAATTTCAACTTCATTCTTTGAAACTCCTTTCTATTATCTGCTGTTAACTTATCGTCAACGCTGCGGCTTCCAAATGGTAGCTTTCCAATAAAGTTCCCAACCAAATTTCTATATTAATTTACAGTTTTTTTTCCCCCAAACTATATATCTCCCTACCTGTAATCAAATGACAGTTACTGGTACACAATTTACTGCATTTCCGCATGTACTTCACTCTTGCTTTCTTTACATTTCCACTCTTTCCGTTCTTTCAAATTAATCTTTTAGGTTGCACTAGTTAACACTTATAGCATCCCATGAAAGGTCAGTAACTCGGAGTCAGAAACACACATTTCTTTACCCGTTTCATTCATTTGTCTCAATAAAAAGCTATTGTTTCACTACACATTAAACTGCTGATTTTGTAACTGAAGAGAGATGGATATTATTCTCTAAAAAGTATTATATTTTACTGGGATAAGCTTCACAGCTTAGTCTTCGTGAGTTGTTTGATGAAACATGAAACATTTAGAATATATCCCTTGTAAACTGTGTCATGACAAGTTGCTTGATATCGTATTTCTGACATGTTGTACACTATTACTGCTGCACGCCCGGCCGTGTTCTGGAACACTGCATTGCATTATTTAAACATTTCTTGTCGCTAAAATTTGATTTAATTATTTAAGACAAAGAATTTTGCCCGATTATTTTGCATGTACGAATAAGACATACATACACTTTCGTCTAAAAGTCTTGCAGCAATTAGCTGTTGTAAAACTGGCAAATTTCCACAATATACAATCTGTAAGTATTTTGAAACTATGTCTTGCTACTGTGCAATCACATCTATCACTAAAGCTCCGCCTAATGAGCTTTACTTTTAACCCATCCCATTCAGTTCACATCCACAACACCGTCGCGAATTCCTGATTTATTGTTAGTTTTAAACTCATTACGTATCAAACGTTTTACATGACAATCAACAAAGCAGTTCTACATGCAACAATGCAGGAACATGTCTCCATATAAGAATCTATTGTTGCATAGGTCCTACATCGATTTAAGCGCATAAGCAGTATTGTACAACTTCTCTAAGAATTTGAACAAATAAATTGCCCAATTTGTTACTTAAAATAATATGAAGTTTGTTACAGACACATCACGATCTTTGTGCCGAATTCTTTTTAGAAAATTCGTTTAGTTTTGTCAATGTGTAGGCCTATAAGCTGCACAACAATTTCAATTACTACAGAATGGCATAATTTACAAAAATGTTATAATTCTTAAATACAACAGGCTTCATTTACCTGGTTATGAAATGAGTCTCACATTACATACAGTCTGTGTTTAGAATTCGAAGGATTCACTTAAGGTTTGTGGTCTTGCAGTTCTGTGACGATAAGCTGTCAATAGCTGTGTAAATAATTATTTAAATGGAAGACAGAAAATAAGGCTTGGTTTATATTCTACATACATTAATCAATTTCGCTAAGTGTGTAGAATTACTTGTAAACAAAAAATTCCTGAATTATAATTTCATCATTATCATCTTCAGTATTTTACATTTATGTAATCAGTATTTTATGTTTATTTAATTCATAAATTGCAATGCTGCCCAAAGCATGGACTTCGGGGGGGGGGGGGTGGGTCTTTGCCAATAAACAGCCCTATATGAACAGCTCTATAAGTTATAAACAGTGTCCATTTTGTTGTTTCTCTGACGTTGGCTGCTGTCACTGGATACTTCGGCTGATGTAGGTTTTCTTCCGATAAATTTTCCTTTCTCTCGGAACATGATAAAAGGGACACCAGCGGTACATACCCGGTAGACTATGTATAAATAAGTCCTACATGCAAGTCACAATAAACAGATTTACCCTGTCTATAATATTCCGCCTCGTCTTATTAATTGCGCCAATACTTTGTAAAGAGCCCTTTTTGAAGAACAAAGAAATCCTGACATACTTGTATCGCTTAGTCTAAGTATCTGATTTTCTATATGCTTATCAATCGTTATGGATTCTTATTATTACTCTTGGCTTACATATTCCATTAATACCACTTCATATTACTGTGGTCCTCTGTTATCCACTGCTATAATCGTAACAGAATCGTGATGTACTTATTACAATCGTGTTTTTTAAATTTAACTTTGTCTTGTAATTAAATTAAATGTAACGCTTTATTTATTTTCTTGTCGTTTATATCGTGTTTCTGAAATTAATTTAAACTGTGTTGGTATTAGTCACGTTCCTTTTATCTGATCTTATTTGTTCTTATTCTCTTCTGTACGTCCTTTCTTTTGTGTGGTATTCGATGTATTTGTTTTATGTTCCTGTACTGTACATTGAACTGGCTTTATGGCTGCTGTGCCAGTATATTAATGATACAAATTTAGTGTAATTTAGCTCAGTTATTTGTAAGCTTATGGGCGGGTCAATCGTAGGTTGTGAAGCAATCACAGATGTTACCAATAATTTCTAGTGTCAACCGCAAAACACGCATATCACGTGGCATGTGCCACGCATTACTCTCACTCCTGATTTTGCTGGAGGTTCTTTCCTTCAGATTCAGGGATGCTGCTGTTGTTACAGCCAGTCATGACGGTTTCATTCGTCACTCACCACCCTCTCTTAACTCCTTCCGGCCTCCCCTCTCCCCCCCACCCCGGAACGTCTTCAAATATTTACAATTAATCTGTCGTAATTCTTCCTATAATTCGCTACAGCCGTTTGTGTCTTCAGTACCGTCGTTCTGAAGGGTTCTCCAGTATGATGAAAGAGCGGGCGGCATCCCTTGAACAGTAAGTCTTTGTTTAGTTATCGTCCCCGCACTAAAGTACTTTAAGCTCTAAATGGATATTAAATTGCCGTTATATAAGCGACACGGATGAGAGCACAGTAAATGTTTGTCTTGCGCTTGTCCACCGGACAAATAATTGGCTTGCTTGATCGCTATGTGCTCTCCTATGTACGCTGGACGTGACAGCATTATCCATACTAATTATGCTAATAGTGACGCACCCAGCCTGAGGGGTGTGTGCATATCATACGATCGTACCTCTCTCATAAGGTCGCGCTCAACCCCAAATCACTATGTTGCTTACTCCTCACACCTCAAGGAGGTAGCTTAAGGACTTCGAGCTACTGAGAGGGTACAGTAACAAGTAGTAGGCTCTAGCACAGCTGTTGATTAAGTATAGTACTGAAATAACTACATGTAAAATGTGACTCAAAATATTGATTTATTATAAAAATGTTATCATTAAACTTCGAAGTGTCTTACGAATTTTACAACGATAGGCCGTTTTGGTGAAACTTACAGGCCTATTCTCCGAAGCCGCTATTTATTTTACTTCCTTCTGACAATCACATTAGTTCTGCGTCGGTCGTGAAAATGTCGCAGCATTAATCATTTTTTCGAGTTTGGCTCAAGCCGACATATATAATATTATTATCACGCAATTAGCATCAAACACGTAATAAAATCGCTCGTCGGAGTCAAACGCTGAGCATCCCTGTCGCGTGTTTTGAAGGCCCTGGGTTACCTGCAGAACTGGCCTGTTTGTTATCTTGCTTTGAAACTCTTCGTGCTTTTCCTAAGTCACTCCAATCAACTGTCGGGGTAGTAATCTGCACGCTGCCCAGACCGACTCCCTTCACAGTCTTACTATGTTACCCTACCACTCGACTCTACCGCTTCATCCAATGAACAAGAATGACTACATCAACCCTTTAAAGAAGAAAATAAATACGAATTTAATTTAAATATTTAGTTCGTCCCGCGCAGTGAACAATCTCCGTCTCGGTTTCAAAAACCAATTATTTGCTGCTCAATAAACATATAAATGTGCTCTGGAGGCGGAACGTAGATTTTTTGAATGTTAAACCTGGTGGTATATAAAGTAACCACAACGCTTTAAAGGGCTATAAACATGTGGGTATATCTTATAATTCTACCGACACATACAGAATTTACCTCAATTTACACGTATACCTGGAAGCCTACGTGACGTAAAGATTTAAGATACACAGCGGTGACAAAATGTCAGCCTGCTATATTCTGATGGGCTTACGGGCTACTGTGACAAGGTCAGCAGCCTGCATTATTTGGAAATTGGTGTTCGGTTTTTTGCGGTATTGATATTGGGCTATTTAAAACCATGTACAGCGCATTATCATCACTAACACCATCTGGTGTTCACGGACGCTGGCGCCATTTATAGGCCCTGTCTGAAGAATTTGGCTTTTCTTCACACATTTAATTCTGGAACAATTATACTTGAGACACGGGACTGGACTTAAACTCGGTATCAGCCATTTACAAGCCCGCGTCAGCATCGGACTTCTCGACACACAAAACACGGGCTTTCGTGCGTGCACAGACGGACTCCGACCTCGATATCAGTCCGCACAATTTCTCATTTTGCGTTACGCCTCAATCAAGTGGCCTATTCTAAGAAGCCAGGGCACTGTTTGGAAGGTGCAGCGTTACAGCTGACAGGTCCTACAACATTCGCAGCACTTACTATATTCTCGATTAGCTGCTTGTTTAGAGGGCTGGGATGCTTCGCGTTCCTTTCGACTGCCCAGTTATTTCCATCACGTTCTCACGTGAAATATTTGTTTAAAAAAACGCATCCTGGGTTATTGTCGTAAATCTTCGTCACGGATGATAGCCCTTCGCCTGTTACACATTCCAATAACGTCATTTAAAAACTTTTAATACAAACAGCCAATATAATTATCCTGTTTTAAAGTATTCCTAAATTGACAGCACACACAGTTCACTCTACAAATTATACCTACAAACAAAACTACATAAAAACTACCCAGAACAAACCTGGACGTCTCGAGGGCACAACAACTTTTCAAAGGCTATAAAAGCAAACACTCATAATTGCATCTCAACAATACACAATTAAGTCGTGTTCCTTTATTTTCGAAATCCTGTTCTTATCTTCCACTTTTAAGAAGGATCTCTTCATAATTTATCGTCGTCTATAAGAACTGTTCAAAGGATTTCCTTGTCACCGGAGTTTCATCGTGTTTTGTTTGGGCCTCGGAAACGGCACAGACAGCGCGTCGTTCCGGCATCGCATGACACGTGCATACGTTATGGAGCCCTCACTTGTGCCCACAATAATCGGTCCTTGGCTCTCTTTATTGGCACTAAATGCTGTAATTTTCTATATTAAAAGGATCAGACGTCGTTGAGTTCAGCTGCGTACAATTTTCACTCGAACTGTTCAGCAATTCTAATTTAGTATACACACATATATATTCACACTTCGATATTTCCTACAAATTAAATTGTGTGGATCATCTGTGTGGTCTAAGCCACGATACTTGGTGTGTTTTTAATATGGTTTTGAGAGATTCTGCAGATATTTTATTTTTCAAATTTTGTGTCGCTCACTTAAAAACCTCGAAGTTACAAACATTATTATTCTGAGCAGTTGGAAGTCTGACTTTAGACTGATTCGTTTCTTATCTGCGATTTACTTGCAGCAATTTTACACAAACCACAGTGATGCGAAATTAATGAAACCTAATAATTCGCACTGAACAGGCAGTGAGTCCATTCGAAGTGCGTACTGTAGTTACAGATTGAAATAAATCACTTAAATAAACTGTTCAGATTACGAACTGGAAACCACTGACGTTTAAATTCGGCTAGAACATAACTAACAGCCCTCAATGTGACAGCAGAATATCACAGAATTTAGGTTCTAGAGTATCTTACAGGGTTAGCGCTTGACGGCTCACAACTACTTGCCGAATCCTACACAGTGAAGTATTCATTTTGTGTTGTCCTTGACAGGCAAAGGCGCCCCTTTTAGGTACGTTCCATTTTATGAAATTTTCAAACTACTGCATGGCATACATCAGATACGGGGTACAAATTAGCTTTCCACACTTCTAGGCTGGTGCCACACTACGTTAAATGCCGGTTTTTTTTAGCGTAAAGTATAATGTTACACGCTGAGAGTACTACGTCGATTGTGGATCTACTCCGACCCTTCAATTCGTCGGATCGAGATGTTTGCAGAGGTTGCAGTGTTCTTACTTGTAACTACCACAGCATGCAGCTTACCTGGGAGGCAGACGGGTAGGAATAGCCGAACTGGGCATACGCTGACATTCTCACTTGCGACTATACGACTTACACAAAAATCACTCGAGTCCACATGTCGCACGGTGCGCGCACTACCGCAATAGTTCCGTCATGACGAAGCACTGTTTCGCCGCTACATCGCGGGGACCCCAGCCGGCCGGTCCGCGACCCGTCGCCACCAACTAACTCCACCTCCAGATAATGTGGCACAGATCAGGTCTTTAGTCTCAGTAATCAATACAACACCGAACGGGTGGAGGGGGAGAGTTTAACTGATGCCTGGGGGTTGTTATGTGTCCCTACAAGGGGGATAATCTCACCCCCGCCCCCTGGATGTGCAACAATAACACTGCCATCCGCTATTCGCCCGTCCTTCGAACCCTGCTGCTGCAGTCACGGACCAGCACAGTGACCACTATCAGCTCTCGGCACACACTGAATAGAAGCGTGGGGTAACCTCTGGCGACGAATTTCAGAACGACCGAAACCGGAATCACCAGTTGGGTGCCGGGCATTTCCCCTCTCGTTAAGGCGGGAGTATTGCCTAGTTCACCAATCGGAGGACGAACCGAAAGACGAAAACCCGCCTCTGTGAGGTCGGATAGCCAACCGGAGAGCAGAATGATCATGCCGCGGCCCTCTGGTCCATCCTCCATGCAATCTCAAAAGTCTGGACCCAGTAGTACTAATGATGTGTTGGAAGGAAGGGGGAAACAACCAAGTTCATGTTTATGGGGCTCCAGAAGGCTGTCTGTCCACAAAACCCATCATGAAATCCTAGAGAGGAAAACAATGGCACGTCCCTACAGCATGTCGTCGTGAAAGAATGGGAGGTGAAATGTGTAACAAAAATGTAGTTTGTCCCCAGCAGCACGCATATGACAAATGACCTGAAAGTGAATCGAATATTTGCTGTCTGCATTTGAGGGGTTGTCTGGACTACGCTGTTGCATTTCCATCAGGCACGTCAGTCCATTTCTTTTCCAGATGTTCACGTACAATCGAAGACATTAGAAATGTGAGTAGCGTCTTGGAACTGTTATTAGAACAAGCGTGACAAATTTGGAACGGCCCGCAAAGGCTCTTCCTGGGTACTGGAAAGTATCATTTGTGCTGTTTTAATACTGCTGCTTTACCTTTGAAATGGCCAGCGGAAATTTGCATGATATTTTTCATATTTGTGAAGTATAATTTTTAGTCCAAAATATAAAATTTGAAAGTCCCAAACTTCAACCGTTGTACTAAATATAATACGCATGTAACACACCTCCCCTAGAAATTCATTCTGCGCCTTAAGTGACGGGGACATTTAATTGATTTTAAAACAGCTGCATAATTTGTTTTATTTTTCACAAAATGTTTTTTATTTCATAATCTTGTCCTGCTCCGTTCAAACCATATTTAATTTTTTAAAAAAAGATGCACTTGAATTTAAGTACCCACGCTGTCGGATGAAGTTTTATCTCATTGCTAAGATTAAGGGAACAAGATTAAAGGAATTAAAATATTTGCATTTTAAGTAATGACCACAAAGGAAGTCTAATTTAATATAGATTTAAGATAGGCAATTACTTCTAGGCCTATGACTTGTGTTAGAGGCCATTTAAGTGTGCGCTCTCGTCCACCGTGTGTTTTATTCTTCAAATAATTTAGCCCGAGCCAAAAGGCGAAGTTGCACATTGAGCCCTGAATAGCCACAAATCCCACGGCCATCTAATATAAATTTCTACAGTACTCAGTTTGTCGTTTGTACCTTCAAAGCAATTAATAGGCAGCAGCTTAAACACGATAGCTAAGAAAAAAATGGTATTTGTTTGTGAAGTTCTGACACCAGCGTGACAGGCAGTACGATACTGGATTGCATCCCAGAAAACCAGAATTTCGTGTCGTAACTTAAAATGACTTAACAAACTTACTGGGCAGTTTGAGAAGCTTAATAAACATAGGTATTGAAAATAAACCATGTTCCGTACGGTAAACCAGTTCACAATATTTATTCCAACAACTCCACAACAACAAAAAAGAGTACTTCATAAATATGTGACACTCCTATATGATTCGGCCTACAAATGGTCATTTTCAGGGAGGTGGGTATGTCTTTATAACTGTGATCTCTTTTCCTGTTGGATATTTGCGTGTTTAAAGCCACTGCCGTGAATAAGCCCATTGTATGTCGAAACATGTGGCAAGAGTGTCATATATTTACGAACTACCGTTTCCTTTTTGTTGTAGTACAGTTGTTGGAACAAACACTGTGAAAAGGCAAAGACACTTTGAAAAGAAAAACAACATACAACCAAAAAAAAAAAGGTTTTTCAAAAGTGGATAAATAAGGGGGTTTGTTGAAGTCTTTAGTTTGGGTCGGCGTCTTTGATACTGGGCTGTGACAGGCACAGACCGATGTCAGTAAATTGTGTACACTAACTTAAAACTAGGCGAAGGATTTTCGGAAACAAAGAAACTTTATTTCGACTACAAAATAAAACAAACTTTCTACAGAAATTTGTTATCAGTTTAACCTAGAAATGCAAGTGTTAATCTCCTAATAGTCGTTCTCAGACTGTTTGCCGCGAAAACAACAGAATTTTGTCTGGCGATATAGGACTTCTATTAGGACAGTTTTTGTTTTAAGGTAAATAAGTTTACAATAAGTCCTTGTTCAGGATCCCCCCCTCCTCTTTATATGTTTCGGCATGTCAGTAGTTTCCAAACTATTCCAGACAGTTCCCAGATTGCCGAAAGATGGGAAACACTGGTTTGGGCATATCTTCTACTGCAATGAGATGTACACACTTCTTTAGATCCCGCGTTTTCATACAAAGTTTGGCTAAGTCCGTAGGCTTATTTAATGTTTAATTAGGCCCTGACCTGCAGGTTAAGATAGCTTTTAAGATAAATCTTTATCCATTGGCCCATTACAGAATTTGTTACACGAAAATTACCATATCGCTTAGAGTTGCAGGTAGAGAGAAAATTGTAATCTTTAGTCTGAAATTGCTTTCCGATAAACAGGCTTAAGATGTGAGAGTACTGATTGGACTGAACCAACTACGGTTAAGTGATGGAAACTTCTGAACACGGCGATAACAATTCTGCTCACATACCAGCATAGATATTGCGCCAGAACAAGTATGTCTGTCACACTTTGGAAAACTTTCTGCTCCATGCTGCGACTGATTAAATCCTCGTCCGCTAAGACTCAGGCCTGCCTAATCGTGTGTCCTCTCATTTACTGAATCAAAGTCCTAATATTTCCTTACGTAGCATAGACTTACATGCAAACCTGCTTCTCTTCTTCTTCTTCTTCTTCTTTTTTTGCCTTCTTCGCAAGAGGGAGTTTCTTCGCGATGTCTCTGTGTAATCCCGTCTAGTCTTATGCAAAAATTCGAGAACTACTGAAATTAATTTCTTGCAATAGAGGTAGCAGATTTCCACGAAACTACATGTCTACCAAACTACACGGCATCACAACCCAGAATGCAGTAATCCTTATAGTTAAGGCTGTTATGATTCCAACTCACACTTCTGGTACGCAGCTTTGCAAGCATTTTTGGAGATTACAGTATGTAAAAATAGGCGATGATTTACACAAAGATATTAGCAACACACTTATTTTATCACCAAAAGCAAGTAGCTGAATACTTGCGGCGTCGGACAATCCAGGCCGTCCTCAGGGGAAGGTACCTTACAGGGTGTGTAGGCCTAACTCATTCCCCTGCGAATGGCCTGGATTGCCCGAACTATGTAGTGACAGTTTCTAGTAATGTTTTATTGTGGTTTATAAAATATGTGTTCTGTGTGGGATTCTTTGTAATAAAGGTACAGTCTGTCATCTGTTAGTACAGTCAGGCTGCTAACAAGGGGCAAAGTAGTTTTTTTTTTTTTTAATTTTAACCAGAACCTATATTCTTCCAAAAAGTCTTCGCGTCTTCCCAGAGCTGTAAGAAGAATTTCAGTGATATAGATGTGATAGATTTTACTGCTGTATAATGTCAAATAACAGCCAAAAACATTCTAAGAAAACACAATGATGTCATTTAAAGACAGTAAAAAGTTAAGAGGCAAAGCAGTTCTGTACAGGCCTGGACAGGCCCAGAGGATCCCAGGAGGTTGAGGCTGCCAGATTTGGAGACATTCAACACTTGAAGTTGTTAAGGCTATCATCAGCCCTAGACACCGTCCGCCTTTACCCCCAGGAAATATTCCTGGTACTGATTTCTGTTAGAGGCTGAGTCGACCCCAGGGCCGTAGTGCGACCGGAAGGAGATTATCTTAATGAAAAATTCCAATGACACCATCGGTAATCGAACCCGCTACCTTCCGGTTTGTAGCGCAGTGCCGCAAACAACTGCGCCACAGCAGCTGTTGAACACTAATAAGTGTAAAACTGTATAAGACAAGAGATTTTCTCGTCAAGCAAAACACTATTCATCACGTGACAAATTATTCTGCAGTCCATAGTTTGCTCTGGAAGAGCGAGTTAAATTCCCTCAGGGCATAAAAAAGTAATAAAATTGAAATACGTTTGACAGCTTGTATGATTTTCTTGTAGTTGTTGTTAATTATATATAAAGAATTTTGGCCTGGGATTAAACAGAACGGCATAATTACGAGCAAAAATAATATATATATATATATATATATACTTTTTGTCAGCAGTGACTTCATGGTATTATTATGGAGACAATGTTGCCTTGTTACTGAGATCCAGGATAGTGGCCGATATTTTTATAGAAGTAAGTTTACCTGAAGAAAACTGAAATGTTATTCCAAATGATTGGTGAATTCCTTTGCAATAGCCCTCCGACTATGTCTATATGCTTTCCTTTTGCTAATACTTTGGCATAAATTCTTTGGAATCCTCTTCATTTATTTCAATATCACAGGCACCGCGCATCGCATGATAATTAGTTTGTGGAATCAACTTTTTTGCACTAAATGTGAGTTCATTCAACTTTTGTACAACGGACCATTCGGAGGCTTTATGATAACAACCACAAAGACTCCCTGATGATGGAACGTGTGGTGTGCCGAAACATGGTACTGAATTGACAACGTTTGAAGAATACATGAAGTGCATATAAAGCTGGTTCTGCAGAATAACCCTCTTCATTTAGTTGGGTTCAAAGAGGATATATACATATATTGTTTTAAGGCTTATTGCATTACATACAGTCAGAATCTGCTGTATGTTGTGTGTTTCTTTAGTTAAGTCTGTAGTCCGACAGAGACTCTTGAGGTCATCCATATGTTTGATGTGTTATACCGTATAAACCTACCGTAGTTTCTACTACCGGTCACTTGTCAGAAAAATAAATATCTTGTATTTGAAGGTGATATTGATAATGTTAGCTAACACCGAGCGACATGAACCCGTGCTATCAACTGCAGCGCGTTTCTTCACCGCCAAATTCTACTGCCGTCTGTTGGGAGGTTTTGAGAAGAAATATTCGAACAACGTGCGTATTGTTGCGGCACTTGCGGTTTGTGCCGTTTGTGCAAGGATACAGTTAATGGGTTGTAGGCCTATATAGGCTTGTAGAATAAAAAGAAAATAACACTTGGAAGATATATAAATTAAGGAACACTTCTTTTGAATAGGCCTACTCATGTGTCTGTGAGGACTGCCCACTTTTGGATGATGACTAGGAAGATGATTATGACAACGATTTTAATTAAGATGATGATGATTGAATAAATATTAAATAATAAAAGAAGAACAAACTTTCAGCTTGTGGAAACAGCGATGAATGAACCAATGGTTACATTATATTTTATAATCATCTACCAGACCAAACGACATCATATCCCGGACTACAGAAGAATTTACCCACGTTTACCTTCGTATAGTATGGACTGCATTGAGCCGAAACCATGAAGCAGAATTTTTGCTTATTATCAGATATTCGCTAACCTCGGAAACAAAATTCCACGCTTGTTGTTAAGGCCGACAGTTTATTACAACTGTCACGAGACGCCACACTGCAGACAAGAATCCAAGCCACAAGTTTACACTCCAGTTTCCAGTTTGCATTAAGATGTAACAAGACAGGCAATGGAGGTATAAACGTACACTGCGGCGCTCTCCCGCAATCATTGTTGCCGTGGAAAAGCAATAAGTAAGATTATTACATATTTTGACTGTGTTTTTATAGCCTTAGATATCCAGCATGCAGTGCGCATGCGCCATATTGTCATTTTTGGCCTGTCCGGCTCCACCGCATTTTTTCACATTATCTCATAAACGGCACGATTTTGGGGAAAAAAGTTATTGAACGCTAAATGTGTGTTGTGACTTTGTGCACAAAGTTTGTGTGAAACATTTTCATTATAAGCAGACTTTAGCAAGATATTATCACAAACGTACATGGTTCTTCATGTAAAGTACTCGTTATTCTTGTGAGAGCTTCATGAAACTAGAATTTTCTTGACGGATTTGAGAGAAATAGTCAAATACAAAATTTCGTAAAAATGCGTCCACTGGGAGCCGAGTTGTTCCGTACGGACAGACAGGCACACATACAAACGGACGGACGGACAGACAGACAGTCAGTCAAGACGAAGTTAATGGTCGCTTTTCGCAACTTTGCGAACGCCCATAAAAACAGGCTTAGTGCAGCCTATGTAGGCACATTAACAAGCGGTGTCCAAGAATGGAGTGACCTACTGTCTGCCAAAGATATGGGATGGTGACTGCAGGTTGCATCTGAAACACGGATACGGCGATATGTGCATGATGGACGGACGGACGGAACATGGAAACCCACTCGGCTACCAGATTCGTGGTGGCGCTCTGTGGCCGGACAGCTGGCCTTCTCGGCTAAAAGATCATCGGCCCCTCCACGAGAGAATCGGACAAGTTACACTTCAGATAATAATTTTATAGTGTCTTGCGGTTTTAAAAAGCCCGTTCAGCTGGTGACGCTGCAGTTCGGTTGATACAGCTGTAAGTTGTCACTGTTATCACGTTACAGTTCCCCCGTACGTGAGTGGCCTAAGCCGAAAAACCAGTCGTTGTGTAAAGAATGTAAAGCACGGTACAAGACCTCTTTCCTTCTCATAGCTCCAAATGCTAACAATCATTGAAAACTTACCGCATATTTAACACATTCTCTCCTCTTAAACAATGTAGCAGCTACCTGAACACAATTCGGTCACTCTGAAGCTGGAAGCAGCACTTTTCTCCGAAACATCGAAACAAGCTTATTATCCTACAGGGTTTACAAGCCCAGCGGTCTATCATCTGAACCTAAAATTTCCACTTATAATTCCTACAAATGTTCTTAGCATAATAATGAATATTTTCAGTAGATTTCAGTTTCGTTTCACTTCTGAAAAAATGCCGCGGATTTTCCTGCTTTTTGGCACTTTGAACAGAACTGCTCTGTGATTACCCGTTCAGTGTCCACCTTGGGTTATTCCGTCAGGTCTAAAGCGGCCTAAGCTTAAAGCTAGCCTCTGACTTCTAAATTATTTGTGCCTTAGTTAAGAACTTGTGACGCATTGTGGCTGTTTTCTGAGGGAAAGGTAATCGTTTGAAATCTTCATATACAAGTTTGTAACACAAGAGCTAATTGTGACAAGCTTGCACAGTTTACTTTGCCCTGACAGCACTCTGCAACAACATATCTATGCAAACAAAAGAGAAAGTTCGAAATTCATATATATTCTTTCTTAAGAGAACCTACCATATAGGAATAGGCCTAATTGACATTTCGTTCAAAGCAAAATTAATGTAAACGAGCTGTGCCAAAAGTCAACTCCATCTACCAGAAAGACACACTGTTGTTTGTTCCTCCGTTTTATGCTAGGTGTCTGTAATTCGTCACGATATTTGTATCGTACCGTATCGTATGTATAACAGCTTGATGACTCAAACGCGTCTAAATATTACTCCAATTTCAATTTCTGTCTCACTGAACACAAACTCCTCGTCCACTACACAGACGAGTCACGATTCTTAGAAAAGTGATTATTGGGGCTGATTTTAAGGGTCTTAAGAAATAAACAAACATTTAGAAAGCATTTTGTTGAGTATTTAAATGTTGCAGCAGGCTGACACACGTCAACAATGGCCTTTAACACTGACAGTGTGATATATCCGAATACATCAGTCGTACACATTCAGGCCTAGCTGACAAATTTACAGTTAAAATTGTTGTTTGATTCCGGGATAATTTTTCCCCATTAATTATAGTACAATTAGCAGTTTAGTGACAAAACATTCCCTCGTTGTTTGAACTACATGCAAGCTTACATGAGCACATATCACCTTTTTGTTCAGTGATGGTGATATTTTGTTATTTTAAATATCGATGTAGGCGATTTTCATCATAGGCATAAATTGTTGACAACGCATAGTAGCCCCTGAAATTAAAGAAAAAACCTTGCAAAAACATTGATATTGCTGTCCGGTAATGTGGGCTTGCTTTCTGTGATGTAGTTAGAGAACTATGAAATCATTTAGAACAATTAATCTTGTAACTTGACATGTATCATTTATCCTATTTCGTCTTTGGTGGATTTAAGTTGAGATTAATTTCTTGATAAGTTGAAGACACAAGAAAAAGAATATGAATATCATTTTTACTCTGTACATGGGCGCTATATCATGGAGCAGGATAATTTTGGGGCGAAACTCCACACGTTCCCTCTCAGTCTCCAATAATTCAAAGTAAAACAATCCCTATACATTTGATTAGGATCATAGGGGACCCCAGAGATGTTCCAACACATGCTCGTGAAATTAACACATATAAAACATTGCCTGAAATATTCGGCAGTCAGCCCCATAAAAATAGTTGTAAATTTCTAAAATAATATTCATGTAAAAAAACTAAGATGTTACGTACTGCCCAAAGTGTAACGTATTTGAAAATAAGGGCTTTACTTCAGAAAAATATTATTATTTGGTGTAGTAGAATACCAAAGAATTTCTAATTTTTTAATTTCCTGGTTTACTTCAATTAGGCCAAAATATTAATCATTTACTATCCCGAGCTAAAAAATGGTAAAGACAAAAATTTCCAGGCATAAGAGTTTTGTTTCAGTGTGTTCTCGTGTACCGGTACGAAAGAGTAACAGGCTAATTTAAACTCAAAATCTAGGCCTGTGGGTAAAATAACCCCAATGCATAAATATCTACCATCCCACAATCTTCTATAAAAATCCAAGTGTAGGAGGTACAAATATTATTGAATTGGACACTAGACACATTTCAGTATTTACTTTGACCCTTACCGCCTGTCCGTGCTGGGAATAAAACCCTTTTCGTCTAACTGGTGTTGGTTGAGCCACATCGTCGCTGAGCTCCTTCTTAACCTTAAACGCTAGTATTTTGCTAAATTCGTGGATATTAAGACTGGGCCTAGTAAAGTCAATTTGAACAGTTCTAATACAGACTGTCATGTAAGTAACGTCCTCGTGTAAAATATCATTTCTTGCCTCAGAAAAAACACACTCCGTGCAGATTACAAAGGCCAGTTTTTTTATGTTTTGTAGGGAAGTGATCATAATTTATTGTGAGAATAGAACGTAATGCAGAATATGCACTCTGGGTAATACGCAACGTTTAATTGTGTTGGGACATAGTACAAGTAGACTGGGCGTCAAAAGGTTGTTACTTTTCCATTTTTTAAAGTAAATGAACATAATCTGTAAAAAATCAACAAAAATAATATTCACAAAATATGTTAAGAATGTTTTTTAAGTTCTTGTGTGTATATTTCTTCTGATTAATATCACACCCGAATCTGATAAAATCTTGAGTCTTCAAAATTTCTTGCTGCACTTTTATGCCCACATAAACACAGAAATTTGAAGCGCGTTACATCACCATGTTTCACATTATTTAGGCCTACACTCACGCTTAATCCAATCACTAACTGTCTCAAGCCAAGAAGCAAGTTCATCTTTCAATGCTAATAAACCTTTAGCTAGGCAAGCAACCCCCCCCA
>Ga0123352_10002571_pt1 | contig 25466 bp, 19 predicted proteins | sample TergutLab28metaG_FD_89700 | JGI IMG/M metagenome (GOLD analysis project Ga0123352, IMG submission 89700) | Labiotermes labralis P1 segment gut microbial communities from Petit-Saut dam, French Guiana - Lab288 P1 | ecosystem: Host-associated > Arthropoda: Insects > Digestive system > Gut ...
CCTGTAAAGCAATAACGGTTCTTAGCTTAGCCTGAAGATGACTATTGTAAGTCGAAACATGTTGCATTAGTATTATATTCTAGTATAGTTGTGTTGACGGCAATATATAGTAATAAAGTGAATTTTACAAACCACCATCTCTAGGCAACGTCCGTTACTAAAAGGGATATAAGGTTGATTTCTGATAATCACCATGCTGAATGTGCGTATGCATGCAGATTGCAACAAAACGTGCTTTGGACTTTATGGCACTTAGAGGACTCCAAATCTGGACTTCCAAATTTCCCATAAACGGTCGCGCAAATTTTGAAGCGGGAGCAACATGAGCGCCGCTCAGTTCAGGGTCCTCAAATGGTATGTGATTGGTAGGTATTCGATTGATCTGTAACTGTTAATGGGGGTGATTCTTGTGTGAAATGTAATATAACAACATGCGTTGTTGCGAAGAGTTTCTTTAGCTTCATTTTAATGGCGATAACTGATGAAAGGTGGGAGGTAGGTGAAATATGTTAAAAGAATAGATTATTAGCACGCATACACATCACGAATGGAATTTACAAACTTGGCGATATTGCGGAAACTTCAGGTCATATAAGCAAATTTCATCATCATCATCATGTTTCTGAAGGGTTAGGCGTGTTTCCTGTTCCTTGATCCTCAAGATGAATTTGGTCCCTCCATCTCTTCCTCGGTCGTCCTATGTTCCTTCGTCCTTTTGGTTTATATGGTAGTGCTTGTTTTGGTAGTCTGTTTGTGTCCATCCTCTGTACATGTTTTAGCCACTTTTTCTGGTACTGTTTCATTTCCTTTACTATGTTCTGTACTCCCGTTTTTTGCCGAATACATTGATTCTTTTCTTTATCTAGTTTTGTTATTCCAAGTAAATGTCTCAAAAATTTCATCTGTGCTGCTTCTAAACGTTGTTCCTCTCTTTTCTTCAATACCCAAGCTTCACTTCCAAATTTCAATGCTGCTTTAGCTGTAATGTTGTGAATCCTTAACTTTGTTTCTTTGTTCGTTTGTTTTCCAAAATGTCTCCGTATAGCTCCGTTTATTTTGTTATATGTTTGCACTTTATCTAAAAGGCAAATTTAAAGTATACAAATCACTACGTACGAAGTTCTTCAGTGAACTAAAATAAATTACATACTTTGGTCTAGAATTCAGTGGGTTCATGAAACTTGCTAAGAGCTTCTGATTGCATGAGTTATAGTAAATAAATATGTTAAATTAGTTCCATTGCACTACGCCGATAAGTCGCTTTTGCCCGTACGTAATTATTTAATACGTGCTTTCAATCAGAGCTTCAATATAAATGCGCCCTTGATGTTTGAAGATTGGTCGACAGTAAACTACCGTGATGGAGGCAAGCAGTGGAACGAATTAAAGCCAGGAAAAAAGTAGAGAAATATCTACCGCCCCAGAGAAATTATTAAAATCAAATTTCAGTTAACGTCAGTTTTGTGTAACTGATGTCAATCAGGGAGCCTGACCATGAATATTTAATGGTGTCTACACCTGCAGTAAAGCAAACAGAGCCCACGTGTTTAGCACCTCGGGCTTCAGGTAGATACGGCCCATGAAATTTACACAAGAATCTGTCTCATAATTTTCAGAGTGATTTTTAAGTATGCAACGAGCTAACAAGTTCCACTGTTTTGCGAAGGCTATTCTGGCCAGTCTGTAACGGCCATTCTTTCATTTTGTTCAGTATGGTGACCAGAAGAGATTTATTAGTGGGCTTTGTAGCTTATTGCATGTAAAGAGAATTCCATGTTCTGTGTACAGAGGTTTCAGACACATTTATGCAAGTGTTGACAGGTCTAACTGCAACTTAGACTACTCGAACTAGGGTAAAATGTTAAGATCCTGACAGAAGCAAGAGGTTTACAAATTTTTGTGGTGTCTCATAGCAAAGATTTAAGAAGAGTTAATCGTTCCTTTAGAGTACTGAAACATTCACTGGCACGTAATAAGTATCCTACGAATGGGAACAGCCCTGAGTGTAGAAGTGGTGGATTTTTCATTGTCCATTCCTGGCATTATAACTTAATTTCTACAATTTTAACCAACCAATGCACACAATTGCCATTTACTTCACAATAATATTAAAAAAAAACATTAAACTGCTACGTGTCTCGGACATAGCTGTTTCTTCATCAGGTAGTACAATGATTGTTGTATAAAACACTTTGTGAATTCATTGAAAGTTGTGGGCAGTTGTTCATTAATACTGTAGAAATTACAGAAGTAGTGATCGCAGTGTTGATGGTGAGAATGTTGGTGGTGATGGTTGTGGTTGTAACGGTGATGGTAATGGTGGTGGTGGTGGTGGTGGCCATGGAGGTGAGAGTGATGGTTGTGATTGCTTTGATAGTGGTTTAACGGTGGTGGTGAGACTGATATGAATGTTGTCGGTGGTAATTGTGGTAGTAGTGCTGGTGTTGGTATGTTTGTGGTTGTGGCTTTTTGTTTTGGTGGTGACGGTGGTAGTGGTAGTGGTGGTTGGACATGCAAGAATTTCTCAGGTTAAATACCATTTTGTTGATGATGTTAATTACCCACAATGCTGAAATCTCTACATAACTGACTAGACCAGATAAGATCGTTTCTACAGTACCAGCAGGCTAATTTTAAATGCCTCTTGATTTAAATTATTCTTATTTCTGTATAGTAACTACCAGAAGACACCTCATTAATAGGCCTACATGTGTTTATCATGGTGTTCACACAAAGATATGTCATGTCTGTAGTAGCAACAAACTTTATCTTGAGATAGTATCTTCATTTGTTACAGCAGATATTTTCCGATTAAATTACACACAAGAGGCTTATGCTGAAAGTTGCAGAGCGTTAAGAATGAAGGAGCAAGCATTCTCACACTGTCTTATAGGACGTGCTTGCCGTCCTATCTCTCCGAGATTTTATTGATATGGATTTAGGTGCAAATTATCCATTAATGAAAGCCTCCCCTCCCCTCCGTAAACATCGGCGTCGGCCTGCGATTGGCAATGCGCCGTGTGTCCGTAATAATCTTCGACGCGTCTAAATTTACGTTTTGTCTGAGTTGTTCTCCACTGAGCCAACAGCATTACTTCAGATACCTTTAGTTCATATTCTTTTCCTCCAGGTGAACGTCCTGAGAGGCTCGAAAAGTAACATATTTCTCTGCCACTGTGGTTAGTCATGCGCCTTACGGCTTTAATGATGAAATATATGTAAAGATCTTGTTCCTAACGCACAGTAAACACATTCACCTTCGTTTATAAAAATTGATAATTTAATGCTGTGTGGGTAAATAATCGCTTTTTTATATACATGGGTCCGTGCATCGTGAATCGAATTTAATAACTGTCCAACAAGATGCGACTTATTCAGTTCATTACATTTCTGTAGGCAGCTCTACATGTTTCGGGTGTTGACACCCATCATCAGGAGCTAGTACAACTGTAATTACAGCTTCTGGTATTGATATCAGTTCCAACTCAACAACGAGAGCGGTTGGTAGTAGATCTGGTTAATCAATACTAGAAGCTGTAACTACAGTTGTACAAGCTCCTGATGATGGGTGTCAACACCAGCAACATGTAGAGCTGTCTCCAGAAATGTAATGAACGGAATAAGTTGCATCTTGTTGGACAGTTATTAGGTTGGAAATAATCGTTGTTTTTTCTTACATCCACAGAAAACAAATACACCCTCTAGGAAGAATGTAGAATTTTTTTAATGTTAAACCTGGCGGTGCTTACAGTAACTACAGGGCCTTAAAAGGTTAAATTTATCGACGAAATTTGTTTTATGACATACATGAAATTACTAACAGCTCTGAGGCTATAGGAGTGAGATTAGAACCTGAGAGAGAAGAGCGTAGGCCTATCTGACATGTTGACACATGTCTGCTATAGGAGAATGATTGTTGGAGACGTTTGTACATCCGAAGGCTGTTAGTAATAGCTAGCGCATTACCTTATCTGCATTCTGATGGAATGTAAATAAGATAGGCGTACGTTTCATTTGGAAGTAGCTACTACAATGGGTTTAGATAATTCTGGTTCTTAACATAATAATAGATGAATTTAAATTGAAAACAGAGTGCTCGTTACACAGCTACACTAACAATTAAAGCATCTAAATGAATTCACAGAAATGGAACTCCTTGTATACAAACAACAAATGTCAGGGGTGGCCAGATACATATGAGGCATAGGCAAGTCAGTGTTGGTAGTGACCTCAGAACGACCAATGTTATCCTCAGGCTGTATTCAGGATTTTGTTGCATTTAATAATACTACTTTTAGTTAGGTGAAATGAAGTTCATAATATGTGGTTCTAGAGGATAATGCATTGGAGTTGCTGAAGACTTAGATCTGTAATATTCTCGTGTAAAGAAAAACCTACTTGATGCACAACTTATTCTTAGTATATTTATCTCAGTAATTAACCAACTTGATGCACAAAATTTTTGTTTTACAATAAGTTTATTTCATACCTGTACATGTTTCGTGCACATAGTTCTCGAAACATGTAGAGGCATGAAATAAACTTATTGTAAAACAAAAATGTTGTGCATCAAGTTGGTTAATTACCGAGATAAATATACTGAGATGCACGGTCAGCAAAACGTCAAAATTTATTCTTAGTATATTTCGTCAACCTCTACATGTTTCGGGCGTATCTAAGCCCACCATCAAGAGGTACAACCGTATGTATACAACAATTCTTTTTTAGATGACTGTGTGTTGTCCTGGTTGGATTGGAACATACATACACACAGTTGCACCTCCTGATGTTGGGCCTAGATACACCCGAAACATGTAGAGGTTGACGAAATATACTAAGAACAAGTTGTGCATCAAGTTGGTTTTACTTTACACGATTATATCGAGATGCACGGTCAACAAAACATAAAATCTGTGATATTCTATCACACGTCTGCTGTCATATGGGGTATTTCTAAGGAATTATCAGTGCTACAAGAAGACCTCATTGAAATTTATAACTAACTCTTTGGATCAGATTCATTCTGCAAAATGTAAAATTCAATATGGGCCTTTCATCCTCCTGGCTTATATTTTTAGTGACAGGACCGGAAATATTGATTGCAACTCGAAGTAACGACTTTTTTCTTCTGTGTTTAAGTTTGCTACTCGCTGTAATAATATAAAGTACTCTGTGCTGTATTTTTAGATGCTTGGAAGTATCCAAATATCGGACTTAAGTATTGTGAGCTCTAACTTGCACGTCAATGGCAAAAGAACGCTACATCATTGCACGGGATCATGAGTGTTTATTCTGAACCCGTACTTACTTTCCCAGCGAATCCGTTCGTTTCTAGTAGCAGAGATGAGTAACGTTTCCGAATTAGATTATGTTTTCAGGTGTACGATACAGTGTGGTAAATGGTTCTCTGCCTCCATCTGCAGGGTAGATACGTTGGTAACCTGTCGTATTACACGTTGTCATAACAGAGAAGATGATAATCTACAATAATCTGCACCATAATAACCACAAATATCATAAATGGTTTCGATTAGAATCCTCTTGCTTTAATATTTACACAAAATTTGTCGGATTTGTGAAATTTGCCACATCACTTCTTGCTTGAGCGAACTGTGTACGTTACAGTACGCGCTCGTGTAAAATATATCAAGAAGCATTTCATTACGTAGCTTCGTGTTTAACTTAAAAAATACAAACAGCCTGTTACTTGTTCACACTAATAACATATTTCAAGAATCCGCAGTTGTATGGGTTATTTAGCAAAGGGCAAATATACAAACACGTTCAGAAAATTTCACGCTTACAATAAATTTAAATCTATTGTCGGTGTTAGAAAGGACAAAAGGAATACAGTACCATTAAAAAAAGCAGTGGAAAAGTGCGTTGCAGTTCGAAGTACATAGCGGTGGCAGTAACGTTCCGTGAAATTTTGTGTTTCTGTGTGATATTTATCACAAACACTTTTTATATTTTTGACAGTGCCACTCAGCACTGCATAACATTTATACCTGAGTCTGCTGTCGACCAGTATTTATTACACTTTACTCCGTATGTTGTAAAATTTTCATCATATCTCATATGAACCAATAAATTTCGATTTGAGCGTTAGAAAAAATACGGTTATTGTGATACTTTTATTTTGTTACAGAAGTTAACAGCAGAATTTAAACTAAATCCTTTAGGTAGATTGTAAGGCGGGGAAATATAACGTCAGTATCATGTGTTAGTTTTGTGCAGTGAGTGCTGAATTAACACGTATTTTTTTTTGTACGAGGTTACAAAAATGTAGATGAACCTTTCGACTGCTATCAGTTGGTTACCCCTTGCAGAAGTGACCACACCCACGTGCTTGCACTGAGGTGACTGTGGCCTCCCCTACTTGCTGCAACACTCCTGTGCTTGATTGTTCCTCAGGCTGTTTCATTTCAGTGACTACTGTCGCCTTAATATCTTGTGCCTTAACCTCACAGCACAAAGACTTACTGAAAAGTAGGCGTGTGAGGCATTCCTTTAAGAATTGTTTGTTTGTTTATCTTTGATACATTTTATTTCCCATCGATTTAAGTCCGTCTAATTGTGTCTGACTGATCCAAAACAAATCACATGAAATTTTGACGTTTTGCTGACCGTGCATCTCAGTAATTAACCAACTTGATGTAAAAAATTTTGTTTTACAATAAGTTTATTTCATGCCTCTACATGTTTCGAGCATACGTGCTCGAAACAGGTAGAGGCATGAAATAAAATAGTAGTAACAAATTTCATGTATTGTTTATTTGTAAAATAACCACTGCCACCAGGTAACAACCCAATTGCAGTAAATAAATAAATATATAATTACTGAGATAAAGTCACATCAAGTTACAATTCTGTATTAACATACGAATGTAATTTTCCTCAGTCATTACCCTTGCTAAACACTGCGGTGTAAGTGTGTGTATGATTATAAACCAGAACGTTCTACTGATACCGTCAATGAGCTACGAATAATGTATTTCATTTCAACGTAGATAGCTCAGTCAGTGTAGTGACTAGGCCACGTAATTGAAGATGTAGACGTAGGGGTTCGATCCCGGGCGGAGGGAGAGAATTTGTCTGTCGCAGCATCCAGGAGGACTCTAGTGACAATACATTCCCCTGTCCAGCTCTGTTCTTCTGGTGTGAAACGGCTGGGACGTGCAGCTTCATTCTACCTCAGTGTTTTATCGTGGCGAATAATCCTAATTCCTTCTTTTCTGTTCGAGACGATGTGCTTGATTAATCATAGGGACAATTTAACTCTACTTTCTTAGTAGGCCTATACCTGTTAAATGATAAGAAATTAATTTATTAGTAAGTTGCCAATTAGTATAGCTGTAGTTTTTACTGTGCATAGTTTACAGGAGTGCATAGAGGGAACTCACATGCAGGTCCGTCAGTTCTGCGCGTTTTGTCTTCGAAAATTCTCGACCGGCCGCGGCGAAATTTGTTTCGGGTTTGCACTGAACACTCTTGAGGAAACTCAATCCATCCGTCCAATAGAATATGTCCTCATTATGAAGTCTGCATTGAGCATTACCGTTTTTGCAGCTGTTCCACCCAAGGAAAAAAACTACGTTACACCTAAAATAATGATCATGCAATGCACTATATGCATTTCAAACTTCTTTCAGTACTTTGAAGTGCTTAGTATTTTTCAACTGTAGTTACAGTTACGTAACACACCAACTAATGCACAGTGATAAAATATATTTTATTATATATTACTATTTACCTACATGCTACGGTTCTTCTGCGACCATCATCAGGGTGTCACACATGAAAACAAAGAATATACAACATTTACACAAACTGCATAATCAAAACCACCCGATGTTACGGTACTCCTCAATGCACGGATATGGAACATATAAAGTTTAAAGGAATGTATATTTACAAGAAGGGTACTTCAAGAACAATGAACATAACAACATATTGTGTCCAAGTCATGTTTCCTCAGATTGAGGACACTTTTCCAAGTTTCGTTTAAGTTTTTGGTTGCAGGCTTCATGACCGACGGTAGACTCCCGGCTACCATGTACCTTTCTGCCACCGTACCCGGTTTTATTGGTCCATCCTCCTTTCTTTCAACAGGATAGTAGGAATCTCTCTCTGGCGATAAATTGTCCAGGCCTAAAAGTAAAATCGGGGGTTCAGAATGTGTGGATCTGTGGCGTGACTGTCGCCTACAATGTGGTTCTTAACACTTTAAAGCCCAGTGGTTGCTTTATTTACTCCCCGGATTTAGCATTAAAAATTCTTTACTTTTTGCTCTCAGAGGGATGTGGTCTACAAAACAAAGAGCCATCATTTCCCTACACTGATTTGTTTTTCAATACAGACGGTGTGTTCGCTGTGCGGTACGAACTAATTCTTGCAACATGTCTTAATTCGCATCATTCCAGGAATGCTCCTTATTCGTCTTCGCCGTAATACGACTGCTATCGAAAGGACAAGCGGGCGAAACCTGGGAAGGTTCAAACAAAACAATGCTCCTTGGAATGTCGGAGAACAATGAGCACAGAAGCGCCTTCACACATTTTATTAGCCATTAAAGATTCATTTGAACACGTTAAAGTACCTTCGCCATAGCTATCGTTATAGTTTTCTTTGCGTAAACGCACTATTGGCAAATAAGTGACACGCTACTAGTTTCCAGGCATCGGTAATATAATATCGCTGTCTCAGTAAACGTTACGGATAGTGCTGGGTTATTGCCGGCGCCCACTTCTGTTGGTTTGTTACAAAATTACGTGGTCTGAGACTGAAGCAGAATTATTCGGTTTTGTTTTGGACCCCTGAGGAATGCAGCAATGGACGTGTTCGTTGGCCGGCACGGTTGTAGCCACCACGTGGACTGACGTATCTTAATAAGGCTGAACCGATATATTTATCTTTGTAACTTAAGTTAATTAACAGATGTATTCCATATGTGTACATGTGTGTTTACCGAGTACAGCCTACGGCTGACCGAGTGGGCCTCAGCGGTGTGTTGTTATAATGGAAAGGCACGAAGCTACTCTGACTCGAGTGTCACTTGAATGAGTACTGTTGCATGCAGTGCCCTGAGGATCAGCGCCTGAACAAGGAGCATGAAAGAGCACTCCTACTACCATAACATGTCACTGGACAAGATACTGTTTCGGTTCAAGCATTCTTATAATAAAACCAGCGAGATGAAATAATTTCTCAAATTTATTTTTGGAATAGAACTCTACTTGTTTCGAAGAGGTTTCCTGTCCATCATCAGGAGTGTAGTACTGTATACACAGCAATAGGTATGTGTCATACAGGTTTTGCTCAGCAAAAACCGTATGACATATACCTGTTGCTGTGTGTACAGTACATATGACATGTACCTGCCTGGACACATGGCATGGCACATTTAAAAATGGATGCATTGACGTTTTGACCACTTACACCATTCAAAACAGTGCAATTAGAAATGTCGTCTGTTACTTGTGCTTATGTCGCAAAACACTGTAGAGTCTGGGTGAGTTGTGTTGGAGCTTGTGCCAAACAGTCATTCCAATTTTGTAGCGTCACGTTGACCCGCACTGTGACCACTGAGACGCACTTGCCTGAACTTGACAAGTAAAATGTGTCTCCTTCCTCCTCAGACAAGAAGCCTGTAAATTTAAAACTCTCAAACAGTTTTTGCTCTGTTGTTTTCCATCTGTTTTGTGTATAGTTTCCTTAATCAACAACCACTTCTTCCTGCCCTTCCTTACGTCACATTAATTTTTTTTATTATTATTTCTGTTTTGCTTCTTATTACAACGCATTTTTGCTGAGCAAAACCTATATGACATACTTGTTGCTGTGTATACAGTACTAGACCCCCGATGATGGACAGAAAACCTGTTCGAAACATGTAGAGTTCTATTCGAAAAGTAAATTTGAGAAATTAGTGCAACTCGTTGGTTTCATTATAAGAATATATCACGATGCACGGTGCTCTGAATGTCAAATTCGGTTCAATCAGTTTCATTGTTTTTTTTTTAACGAGAGCGAAGCGAATCATTGGAATTGCTGTTTTGGCCGGGACAAATCTGGGCGGCGATCAAGAAGCTGAAATGTAATTGAATCGCGGAATGTTAAAAGCAAGCGCACTGCTGTCCAAGGAACGGGTGTGACTGGATAAAAATTAGTGATTTCACAAAGAAAATGTGTATACAGATTCCGTCGTATCTTAGATCAGTTCGTTCGGCGCGTCCTTCTTCAGCACGGGACTGAACGTTGGGGTTCCTTAGAAGGCTGAGTGGCCGATGGACTGTCAGTCCCCCGAGAAAGACTCTGAGTTACGTAGTTGGGTACTTGGCGTAGTGACAGCCAATTACCTGAAGACGGCTATCTGTCCAGGTGCACCTATTTAAAGCACGGTGGTTGTTTTAGACTTGCGTATATCGCTGTCTGCTTTAGCGTTAAGGAACACCGCACTATGCTGACAGCGTGTTTGTATGGTTTTAATACGGTTTTCAGAATAAATAGCGAGTATTTCCATTAACAACATGAAGTGATTTGTATGCATAATGGAGACGTACTGTGTGTTTTTTGTGAAATAAGCTACAATATTTAAATATTATACACACAAATTCAGGTTTCACAGAGTTTTAGTAAATATAACGCGCATGAAATATTCCTAGCACGATGACTATTGCACTTCGAGACATAATCGAAGAGATTTAAGTGCATTTGTTAATGCGCTTTGTGATTTCAGCATAGAATATTACATGACTGTGGCTATTTAATAGAGTTGAAGTATTCTGAGCGTTGTTTACTATTCATATCTATATTTCATTTGCTACGTTTAGTGGGCCCGGTAGCTCAGTCGGTATAGCGACTGATTACGGGATGGACAGTCCGGGATCGAATCCCAGTGGCGACGAGATTTTCCGCCCGTCCGGACCGGCCCTGGGGCCCACCCAGCCTCCTGTATAATGGGTACCGGGTCTTTCCCGGGGGTAAACTGCAGCCGGGGCGTGCTGCTGACCACTCACCCCCTTCTAGTGCCGCGGTCATGGAAGAGTAGAGCTACATCTCTACCCACTCTCTGGGACACACCGGCCCTGTAACGGGATCACTTTACATTTATCTTTATTTGCTTATTCAATTGTGACAGTCATTGAACTGAGCTGTTTTGATTAATTAGACTTACGCTAATGACAGAAGCATATCCGAAATTTTTTTTGACTAATAATACAATCCCTTTCTGGGCTGCTTACTGTTCGGTAAGAAATTAAATTTATGTGAGAAACTCAACAAATAAAAACAGTTTCTGGTTAACCATTGCTTGTTGCTTAATTGCTGTGAGAAAAACAACATTCACTTAGATTTGTGTTGCTGCTTTCACCAATATTTTGTACGGTCTGCTGTCACTTTCGGTATTCATCAGTTAAATACTAAATACAATTACATTGCACAAAAAAACCAAAATATTGTACGCTGATAAGCAGTGCCTGAAGCAAAGGAAGATCTATAATTGAAGGAAAAAATCCAACTAGATGCCACTTATTACTTTGTTATGCTTATGTTAGGCTCAACATGTTTCGGGCACCGGACCGAAGGCTGTTACAGACTTCGGTCCGGACACTCATCCATCCTGCCTGCACTTAACTTTCAACCAGCAGCAACTCGAGAACCAGACGGTCTATGTGGTAACCAACGCTATCTATCGTCTTGAGCTCCTGATGATGGGCATAATGGTGCCCGAAACATGCTGAGCCTAACATAAGCATAACAAAGTAATAAGTGGCATCTAGTTGGATTTTATTCTTTAGTTATCAAGATGAAGCAGGGTTCAATACACATCAAATTTGAGGAACTATAATATTGTCGCCGTTTATTATTTGCAAATATGAATTAATTTATCGTTACTGAAGCGATATGATCAGCATTCTGCTTACTTTCGGAGACCCTGAAAAGTGTTTGTTAATTTCATGATGAGTATATTATTCGCGATTAATCAATACATAAATATGTGTCATCTTCCCCAGGGTTACGCGTGAATCTCTATCTGTTATAAAAACAAACTGAAACATTTTCATAGCGGCGTGCCTGTTTGTCCCTGCGATTATGTATTTGTTGCTGCTACGCTTAGGGCTTGTCGATTTTTTACCGATTGAAATAGGTAAAAACACTCTACTTATTCTCCAGATATTTTAACGGTAGACCAATTTACTCTCCTTTTTAGGCGCGTTCACAAAATTGCGAGAACCGACTATGAGCTTCGTCATGTCCGTCCGTCCGTCCGTTCGTCTGTCCGCATTGAACAAACCGGCTCCCACTGGACGAATTTTCATGCAATTTTGTATTTGTGTATTTTTCGAAAATCTGTCGAGAAAAATTAAGTTTTCTTAAAATCCGACAAGAATAACGGGTACTTTACATGAATACCTATGTAAATTATGATACTATCTCGCGGGATTATTCTTACAATGAGAAATGTTTCGGGCAAAATTGTGAAGAAAATGAAAACACACATTTTGTAATCAATATACATATTTTTTTCGAAAGTCGTACCAATTATGAGATAAAGTGAAAAAAAATATTCTAGAGCCAGGCAGGCCACAAATGACAATACGGCACATGCGCATTGCGTGCTGGATACCTAAGGCTACAAATACACACTCAGAATATGTAATACTTATTGCTTTGCCACTGCAACAATGGCTGTATGAACGCGCCTCATTATTACGTTATACTTACGTCACCTGTCCTATTTATTTCTTGGTTCATTTACAGAAATGGACGTCATGTGGACCAAGTTCATGCATTAGATGACAGTATATTCTAGAATGTATTACATCGATTTCTGTGGACTGATAAAATTACAATGTGCTGGCGGCGAAGTGGGATTCCCATGGAGTTCGAAATTGTATATCTCTATGTCTCTTCATCTCTTACGGCATGGTAAATAATTTACATACGAGTGTGTTATTACGTAGTATCAGTATATAAGGGAAAGTGGGGCTAGTTGTAACACTTTGTTCAGGTTGCTCTAAAATGTATTTATATTTAATGTGAACGAATAGTTAAAAATGGATGCATTGACGTTTTGACCACTTACACCATTGAAAACTATGCAATTAGAAGTGTCGTCTGTTACTTGTGCTTATGTCGCAAAACACTGTAGAGTCCGGGTGAGTTGTGTTGGAGCTTGTGCTAAACAGTCATTCCAAATTTTTGGGGGTCCCGCTGACCCGCACTGTGACCACTGAGAAACACTTACCTGAAGTTGACAAGCAAAATGTGTCTCTTTTATTAATTCCAACCGTCTTAACACAACAATATTATAGGTTAGATGTTCAGTTAAGCAAGCTACATGTTTCGGCCTTCATGGCCATCTTCAGGCTTACGAAAGATTTGCATCAATTAAGGTACAAAAAAGGTTGCTGTACCTTGTACCTTGTACCTTAATTGATACCAATCTTTCGTAAGCCTGATGAAGGACGAAACATTTAGCTTGCTTAACTGAACATCTAACCTATAATATTGTTGTGTAAAGACGGTTGGAATTAATAAAACCTGATATATACACAACGGGATGGAGACAATTCACTTTACGAAGTGTCTCCTTCCTCCTCAGACAAGAAGCCTGTAAATTTCAAACTCTCACAGAGCTTTTCTTATGTTGTTTTCCATCTGTTTTGTATTTAGTTTCCTTTTACTTTAGATCCCGGACTGCTGGCTAGAAATCAGTACACGGAAGGTCCTGTGACCGGTCGCCTCCACACAGGTTTTCTCTTGGCTTCCCTGTGTCTATAAGCAAATGCTGAGATGGTTCCCAAGATTCCAAGTTGCCACTACATGCTTCTCATGTAGCCCTCCCGACTTAAATTTAGTACTAACCAATTTCATATTTTGTATACATGTAAAATAACCACTGCCACCGGGTGACAACCCAATTGCAGTTAATGAATATTATTATTAATCAACAACCACTTCTCACTGCCCTTCCTGAGGTCACATTAATTTTTTTTTTGTTATTTCTGTTTTGCTTCTTATTACATTACATTCCTTTTCAGCAGCTTTCCTCTCGGGTTTATTTATCACTATTTCCGAATTTATTTTCGTTTTCTATTGGAGACGATACGGTTTGCGAATGTCATTCCAAGCATTCCATTTTCAGTGCAACTGAAGTGAACTCTTTCTTTAACATTGTGAAACCAGGAGCTTTCGCGAGAGGAAGTACCACGTATTGTAAAGAAAAAGAATTTGGAATCACACTGTGGCAAAAATATCCCGGATATTGAATAACTGAAGAATAATAACCAACTAGATGCTACTTATTACTTTATTGTACTTCTTATAGGCTCAACATATTTTCGGGCACTACTATGCCCATCATCAGGAGCTCGCGACTATGATTTTGATTACCACATTGGTCGTTTCGTTCTTAGTTTGCTGTAGGTTGGAGGTTAGGTGCGGTTAGCCTGGAGTAGTGTCCGGGCTGCAGGCTAAAGCGAGCTCCTGATGATGGGCATAGTAGTGCCCGAAACATCTTGGGCCTATAAGAAGTACAATAAAATAATAAGGAGCATCTAGTTGGTTCTTATTCTTCAGTTATCACAATGATGCACGGTCCAACAAACATCACATTCCGGATATGTTTTGATAGAATCGTGACAGGCGAGTTGCCATAAATCCAGGTGTGATATGCGGTGATGTCAATAATTTGAGGAAAGCTGTCATTGTGACTTCCTTTCTGTGAGAGTTTTTTTTTCGAAGTGACTATCCCCTAAGTTACTACAAGGTTTCAAATTTAATTATGACTAATTCTAATTTACAACTTCAACAGACTGTCAAGAACTTATTCTTTGTTTAAAATTTGTAAACATTTTAACAACTAGTTACAGTTGTAAGTGAAATAGGAACAAAATGTTAAAACTGCTCGGCAGGAGATGCGTTGTTATTTGCAGCCTTTGTATCCTACTGTGCTGCAATGCTTTCGCTTAGTCTTGTAGCCTATGAATCATGTTGCTAATGCGCGTCATGCAGTCGGCATCGCGTAGAAAGTAGCGCAGTAACAAGTATTTATCACAGTTATAAACATTACTATGTACACTACAAATCTTAACTAGACAATAACTGTCTCATATAAAATATATATTACTTAACGTGCAACAATTGGGTTTTCTACGTTAAAGGTGGAAGTGTGCATTTGTCATCTTCACGGTGAGTTCACATAGGGCGGTAGTCACATATTCTGGCATAAAAACACATAACATTTTTGAAGAGGTGGGTTTAAAGTAATCTGCATCTAGGCGCCTCTGCCCTGCGCCAAACTGAAGATCCAATATATTATGATTACTTACTTACTTACTCCATGGTACAGAGTCCTTCTTGAGAAGCTAACTGGTTTGCAGCTAGTCAAGAAATTCCCGGCATATCACGGAACCCGAAAGTTCATTACCGCACTCACAAGCGTCCACCACCTGTTCCTATCCTGGGCCAGCCCAATCCAGTCCTTATACCCACATTCCACCTCCTGGAGATCCGTTCTAATCGCCACATGCCCAAGCCCATCTCATTCTCCTCGATTTTATCATATTATGATTACTACATTTGTAAAAACGACAGTCCGTCACGTAGTAAGTTTATATGGCATAGCTGTAGCTTGGGTTCTTTCTGCACCCCCGATAAGAACGTTTTATAAGTATCTTTATCGTTGCACCGTGCATTGTGTAGTTTATTTAAGTAACACACCAACAAATGCACATATATAGTCTTTAATAATCTAAAATTTACATTAAAACACTTTAAAACGCTCCTACATGTTTTGATAATACGATCATCCTCAGGAAGCATACTTTGTTCCTTACTAAAGTTACAGTTTACAGTTTACAACAAGCACATCGACAACCGGTCTCAGACGAACAGCGTACGACTCACACACAACACACGACATGCTGCCACAGCACCAAATTACGTAATATAACGAAATAAATCATTGAGTGTTTTAAACTGTGACTTTAGCAAGGAACAAAATATTCTCCCTGCGGATGATCTTATGATCGAAAAAATGTAGGAGCGTTTTAAAGTGTTTCAATGTAAATTTTAGATTATTAAAGACTATATATGTGCATTTGTTGGTGTGTTACTTAAATAAATGGTTTATATCTAATTGTATTGCCATCGCGCCACTGTTTTCGGATAATCCCCGACACAGTTGAGGCATTCATCATATCGTGGGATGAGATTTTCCATCCCATGTTGTCGCAAGTGCACGTCCTGTGTTACCTGCGTTGTGTCATAGTTATTTCTTTTCGTGACTGTCTCCAAATTTTATGCTGCCAAGATTTCGTTTCATTGCTGGAAGCAGGTGACAACAGCTTGCTGATAAATTCGCTAGTTATAACGACAGCGTACATTCTTTAGTTAAAGAAATTATGCGTCATGGAAACCTAGTTTCTAACCGACTTTGGTGTTTGAGAATTTCAAGTGAAAAGAAAATTAAAAGTGCCAGATTTGAGATACTCACACGGTTGTTATTGAGGATTCTGGTCTACTGGGATGTTACGCTAAGTGGTAGGATTATTGATTCCCGAGGTTTCCATGGTACGTCCTGCCTTCTTCTGAATGGGTCAGGGAGTACGTGAAGGTGGATTGCAGTATGTACCATCGAAAGGGAGGGAACCTTTGACCGTGGTATTGAGGGTAACAAGCCAGAAGACCAGCAGCATTCTCAAGACTACAAGTGGTCACAACATGTTCTAACACCGAACTTACACATTCGTGTAGCGTTCGTTACTCCGTGTTTGCGTAAACAGAAGTAATTACGTAGATTGTTGCGTTGTGACTGTACTCTTTTTCCAACGGTAGGAGCATGTCTCCCAGAGGACTAACTTAATGTTTAGTACGGTAGACTGATGATTGACTGTTACGTTATTTAACGGCATTGCTTTAACTGCAATGGTTATATTTATCGAAAGGATGCCCATTATTGGTTAATTTGAAAGGGCAAGGAAAATTTTGGGTGGTTGTTAGGCGAGTTCGCGAAATTGCAAAAAGAGACTACAAGCCTCATCGTGTCTGTCTGTCCTTCTGTCCATCCGTTCGTCCGTGTATCCATCCGCATTGAACTCGGCTCCCACTGGACGGATTTTCATGAAATTTGATATTTGAGTATTTTTCGAAAATCTGTCGAGAAAATTCATGTATAATTAAAATCTAACAAGAATAATGGGTACTTTACATGAAGACCAATATACATTTTTGATCATATTTCGGGCAATTCTTCTTAGAATGAGAAACATTTCAGCCAAAAATTGTAAATAAAGTAAAAATACATATTTATGTTTCACAACATTTTTAGAATATCGTGCTGTTTGTGAGACAAGTTGGAAAAATATTGTATAGACGGGCAGGCGTCAGATGACAATATGGCACATTCGAATTTCATACTGGATACCTAAGGCTACAAACACTTACTCAGAATATGTAATACTTATGGATTTTCTGCTGCAACATTGGTTGCACGAATGAGCCTCACTGCTGTGTTTTACGTATAGTGCCTGCCTCAGTCAGGATAACTGGATTCAGAGTCCTTCCACGTAACCCACAGCCAGTCCCTCATTACGTAGCACACGACGCACACCCAGCCAGCTGCACTCTCAACAGCGCATTCCCACACAACATGACATGCTGCCACAACACCATGTTTACAGAAACGAATTAAATTGTGAATGTTATAATATAACTTTAGCAAGGAGAAACATAGCTCCCTGATGATGGTCTGAAAAAGATCGAAACATGTCGGAGTGATTTTAATTGTTTTTATGTGGAATTTATGTAAATGCAATTTTTGGTTAATAACTGAATTGGATTCAGAGTCGTTTTTCGCAATCTGAACCTCTCGAATAAGGAGCAAATATGAAACATTCATTCACTGCTGTCAGTGTGTGCAATGTATTTATCGTTTTCAAAAAATACCAAAAATGTGTAACAGAAAAACGTTTCAGATTGCCGGAGAATTGCATTAGTGAAGCAAGGGTGTTTACCCAGTGTAAATAGGGGTGCTGACTGTCACTCTGCACTACAGTGAAGCATGTCTTGCCCTGCGGGCCGATAAGTCATCATAATAGAAGTAAAAATAATGCAGCATGTAACTGGAACTCGTGCTTGGATCGAGAGTGCGCTTTCCACTTCAACCAATCGTAAGGGACTTAGTGTCTAATCTGAAGTGTTTGCGGTATTAGGCGACTGGCTACAGGGGACTGAAACCTGTCATGTCTGTGTTGTAACAAGGCAGTAAACGTGCATTTAGACAACAGTCTCCAGTTGAAATTTCCGTGCACGGAATCGTGATGTTTGTTTACTACAGGAATAGAAATGCGGGAAGGAGTTAATAAAAAAAAACACCGTGTCTTAAACTCTTCTTGAAAAAAACTAAGTTTCAATTGTATGTACGTAGGCTTTGAGACGATGTGTAGTAGTTGTTCAAAGATACGTTTTTAATGCATAATTCGTACGAAGTTAATGTATGTAGGATGCGATGTGTGGTATATGACGCCTCATCGCTGGGAAATCGGTTCTCGGCCTTTTCGGGGCACGTAGTGGCCACATCTGAAAGGTTCAAGGTTTCCAAAAAGAAACCTCAGCTACACCGCTGCGAAAATCTAAAAAAATCTCACAGGATGTGTCGGGTTAGGCAATGCGTTAATTCCTAAATTCAAATTAATGTCTGTGACGAAATGAAAACGATTAGGAAGGAAGTTTTGGTGGTCTCGTTTTACGTGCTGTCGCGGTATTCAGCTGGAAAAAAAAACTTCGAAAAAAGTGCGAAAAAAACTAAGAATAAAAAATATCAGTCGTGTCATCTGGTGGCATGTCGAGATTCGGACCCTGGACTACTCCGTTACGGAGCCAATAGCTCGCCACGTTCAATGGGCAATATTACCATGGAAAGCAGACAGTTGCTCTGTTTTCCAAATTCTTTTGATATAATTTAGCCATGGTCAAGGCGCGGGAGTGCAGTTAGGTTGGGTTAGGTTAGTTGCTCTGTTTTCCAAATTCTTTTGATAAAATTTAGCCATGGTCAAGGCGCGGGAGTGCAGTTAGGTTAGGTTAGGTTAGTTGCTCTGTTTTCCAAATTCTTTTGATATAATTTAGCCATGGTCAAGGCGCGGGAGTGCAGTTAGGTTAGGTTAGGTTAGGTTAGGTTAGGTCAGTTGCTCTGTTCTCCATAGTATTTTGATATAATTTAGCCATGGTCAAGGCGCTTGTGTGCAATTTTTTTACTTCGAAATTTACCGATATTCCTCTTGTCATCGTCATAGTCAAACGCACACAGTAGCCTGCTAACCTGTTCACCTGCGGGGGTTTAAATTATTTTATTCTTTGTGTTCGAAGTTCTAAGAACCCTCTGTCTTTTGGTTGATACTGATAGTTTAGCAGGTTCGGGAATCACATAGTTTCCAATTGTTCTATGATCGCCCTTGATAACTTATTTCTTATTGTTTTGGTGTCTGTTATTCCTAGTAATTATATAACGTCTTCATTACACTTATATTCCGTACCCAGTAACTACGCAGCAGAAATGGTTTAATTATCTTTGGGGAAATTCCCTTAAAGGTAAAATATAAATTGTATTTATATTGACCAGACATTGTAGGTGCTTCTACTGTGGGGATGCACTAGGAACTCTTGACATCCAGGTGCCTCAGGCTTTCTGGCTAAACAACCAGGTAATTCAGAAAGTTGAGATTGGGTGGGGGATACTGCTTGTAATAATCTGCGTGTAACGTCACTTGACGTGTGATTTTAATGGTATCGTTTTATCCGTGAGTTCTCATGCAGAGTAACCAAGCCAGAGGCGACATTTGATGCTCTCGGTGATGATGATTTGAAGGATATGTAAAGTAGTTGAGTCAAATCAGTTTTATGTATCATGTTGGGAGGTTTTATGTCAGGGTGGGTGGAGTACCAGTCGACAGTTGAGCTCCTTCATTTTGTCTAATTTCGTATCTTAAGCTTAAGACAAGAAGAGAGAGGCGGCGAATTCTTTGGCATCTTTTACAGTAGTTCCACAGCGATAGTACTTTAACATAGCGGCTTTCAGACCAGTATTTAGTAAAAATATGGCTTAGATTTTGTTTTACAACAGAACGACAAATTTGTTATTGTCGATATATTAGTGTACAGAGGTGCTGTTAGGTGGTACACTGTATAAAGAACTAAGTACCTCTGTGCAGAATCGGATAAAGTACATTTCCAATTACACACAATAATACATAAATATACAGGGCGTTCCATAATGTTCTCCGTGATTACAAACATTTATAACAAGAAAACCAAAGGACCTACCTTAATGGAATTGTTCACAACCAGAGGAAATCTGAAAAAGTTTTTTGTTTTTTGTTTACAACTACAGACTTTCGATGTGTGCACTACCGGTGACACGACACACATCGATAAGATATTCAGGTTCTTGCCACACACGCACCAACATGGGTGCATCGATATTCTTCACTGCTGCAATGATCCGCGTCTTTGGGTCAGCGAGGTCACGTGGCAATGATGGGACGAATACTTTTGCGTATTTTGCACGAAATGCGCGTTGCACAGTAACCACAGAATTACTCGTGTGATATTCCAACACATAAAACGACTTCTTCCCCGGAGCGGCCATTTTCTCACTACATACACTCGCATCGCCTAGCGGCAGAAATGTGAACTACACTGCAAAACAACTTACTGGGGGGGGGGGGAATTGATTTTTTCCTTCTATCTGTACAGGATTCGTAAATACGTGTCCTACGGTTTTCCTTTAATAAATTTTTGTAATCCCCGAGTACATTATGGAACGCCCTGTTACGGTTTATGCTAAATGGCGTGGAGAATAATTGGGAATATAAGAAAATGAAGTAATGGGGATTTTGAGACACGTTTTTTAATCTGTTACATTTTATATTCTCGCGGCATTGGCTGTGAAGAATGTTGTTTTCTGAGATGTGAATATATGCGGCATGGCAGAAATATATCCTGAAAGATGAACGCAGCAATTTTTTGAATAATTTTGGTAAGTAGCTACAAGACTACATGGCATCATATTTCAGAAGACATTTTTCATGACTTCATAATATGTTCGCTGTGCGTGACTTGGGCTGGGATAGTCCACATAACGACTTGCTACGGACTGGACTGTCCGGAGTTCGAATCACGGTGGGGTGAGGTTTTCCACAATCGTTCAGACCGGCCCTGGGACCCACCAGCCTCCTGTACAATGGGTACCGAGTAATTTCCGGAGATAGAACGGTCGGAGACCGTGGTAGCACTGTGGTTAAGGTGATGTGCTACAAATCGGAAGGTCGCTGGTTCAACCCCAGCTGGTGTCAGTGGATTTTTCATTGACATTAAATCCTTTCGATAGCACTATGGCCCTGGGGTCGACTCAGCCTCTAACAGAAATGAGTACCAGGAGCATTTCCTGGGGGTAAAAGCGGCCGGTGCGTAAGGCTGACAACCTACTACCATCCTGTGCCGTTGTCACAAAATCTGGGAAACTTAACTTCCTGGAACCCGCTGGGCCTGTCCAGACCTGTAACGGGACTGCTTTACCTTTTACCAGCTTTATGATAGCAGTGAAAAATGGGGCATTTTTTCTTCCTGAAACGTGGGAAACCATTCGCAGTGGTACTCGGTCTTTTAGATGCACTGATAATATTCTCCGACTTCATAAACCCCACGTGTAATGTTATAGGAAATGAGTAATTAGGAAGGTAACTGTATGTATGAGGATAATAACAGAAGTCCTGTAAAAATAAGTTCGGACGTCACGAGATGGATGAAACAGGGTGGGGGGGGGGGGACCAGGATTTTGAGACCACTGTTAGGAAATTCTGGGTTCCAAAATGAATTTTTCGCTGCTGCTGAAGGTGGGTAAAGTCTTCATTTAAAAGCAATAGAATTCGCATCAATCGCAAAAGGCAGAGGACGCGATTCAGTGCAGCATGTTGCTGTGACTTGGTGACAGCGCACGACGTCACACATAACTAGCTTCGTGGAAAAAGTCCTTATTCAGGAGGTGGTATGGGCTCATACAGTCAGTGTCTCCATCTTTATTAGTTCAGAAGAGCCGACACTTGTGCCTGCATTGAGACGTCTGCACCCACTTCTCATCCATGTACCCCATTTCTTCGAGACTCATTTCAAAACCGCCCTTTCGGCTTCGTTTGCGCATTTTGTCTGGGTGTGCGACTAAAATTGCACTCCTTGTCTGTACCCTACGTTCTACACATGTCCTAACTCTCCCACAATTCTTTATGTGATTACCGTCTTACTGTGTTGGAGAGTATGGAGGTTATGAATTTCTTCGCCGTGCAGCATTCTTAAGTCTTTAGTATTTCTTTTCCTTTAGTTCCAGATGTTCTCCACAGAAGAACCTTATATTATACTATATTTATAGACGTTAAAATCGAAAATTATTAGCCCGGAAAAGCGTTAATATAAGTGAGAAATGAAGTAGCAAGGTCTGTGTAAAGGTTCGATCTGTTGCGGATGTGTTTGTATCAGTTCCAGACTGTTGAGAGAGAAGAGGCTTTTATGATGTTGAGGACTGAGTAGTAGGAGGAAGTCATGGCACTTTTAATGCTGCGAGAAGCTGAGGTTTCAATGTCTTGATTCAGCCAAGTGACGGTTGAAATACAGGGTTATTCGAAATGATTGTCGGGGTTTTAATAACTTGTCATACACAATACACTTGATATAGGAGTATATGTATTTTTTTTTATTTAATAGAACAACACTCCAAGTTTTTGTTACGTACCTTACAGGTGCTCTGTATGTGCACCATTTGTGTTTCTACAAACATCAAAATGATAATCGAGTTCTTTCCAAACTGTTTAGAGCATGTCAACGGTGATGGTTTCAATGGCTGTTCTGATTCGTACCTTGAGTTCCGGGATACTTGCGGGAAGAGGAGGAACATAAACCTGATCCTTGACGTAACCCCATAGAAAGAAATCACATGGAGTTACATCTGGAGAACGAGGTGGCAAGTTGTTTAAACCCCGACAATCATTTCGAATAACCCTGTATAAAGGTGGTACAATAAAATACGCATGTAGGTTATGTCGCGAATCGCACAACGATGTGTGTATTGTTGTAGTTGTCTTGTGTGTATTGTTGTCATCTTATGTGTATTTGTTGTACTCTGTGTGCATTGCAGTTTTTTACTTTAGATGCCGGACTGCTGGCTAGAAGTCAGTATTCGGAAGGTCCTGTGACCGGCCACCTCGACACAGGTTTTTCTTGCTTTTCCTATGCCTAAAAGCAAATGCTGAGTTGTTTCCCAAGTGTGAAGACAGAGAAAACCAACAAGATGCAATAATCAGATGTTTATTATCAACTTCTCTCTCAAAATGTTTCGGGCATCATTATGCCCATCTTCAGGAAAACAAAGACCGTGTGTTACTGCATATTTCATTATGCCCGTCTTCAGGAGAACAAAGATGATACCCGAAACATGTTGAGACAGAAGTTGATAATAAACATCTGGTTGTTGCATCTTGCTGGTTTTCTCTCTCTTCACACTTTGCTCACGATGCACGGTCACAGGAACCTAAAGCTTGGTTCCCAACATTCCAAGTTGCCACTACATGCTTCTCATGTAGCCCTCCCGACTCAAATTTAGTAGTAGCCAATTTCATATTTTGTATACATGTAAAATAACTACTGCCACCGGGTAACAACGCAATTGCAGTAAATAATAATAATAATAATAATAATAATAATAAAAAAAACAAATGAGCTGAACAGAGCTGATTGTGGATATCAAGTACATGGAACTGAGAGGAAAATAAGTCACTTATTGTATATGGACGACTTGAAACTGTTAGGTAGAAATGAAAATGATTTGAAGAATGAAATGAAAATTGTGCAAACAATTAGCAAAGATATAAATATGAATTTTGGTTTAGAAAAATGTGCAAGAATATGTTTAAAACGAGGTAGTGTCCAACGCAAAATGCATGTAGGAAGCACATTTGAGAAAGACATTAAAGAACTGGACCCGAAAAAAGCATGTAAGTATTTAGGCATAGAAGAGAGTTTTGACATACAGCATAAGAATGAGAAAGAAAAGCTGAAGAAGGAATACTTGAGGAGATTGAGACTAGTTTTGGGTACATAATTAAGTGCAAAGAATAAAATTAAAGCAATCGGGTCATTGGCAATACCAGTACTTAGATACAGATACGTACGTAAATCTGAGGTATGATAGCCAGTTTAGGCTGATGTGAGATGCGGGATTCTTATTTATATAATTTGTTGTTATTCATGCAACGATTTCCGCTAGTTGATAGAGCGTATGCTGTGAAGCACAATCTAATCCGAATGTTTCCTATTAAAAATAAAACCTTGCTACGAGATTTGTTATGCCGCGTACCTAATTCTAAACTGTCTGAAGGTTTTCTCTGTGCACCTACTTAAAATGTGTGGTTAAGCATAACATTTGGATTATTCCTAGTTCGTATATACCGCTGTGATATAACATCCTTCCGACGCACTATGGCCCTGGGGTCGACTCAGCCTCTAACAGAAATGAGTAACAGGAGCATTTCCTGGGGGTAAAATCATCCGGCGCGTAAAGCTGACAATCTACCACCATCCTGTGCCGTTGTCACGAAATCTGGGAAACTTAACTTCCTGGAACCCGCTGGGCCTGTAATGGGACTGCTTTACCTTTACCTTTTTCACATCCCGTTGTGCTGAGAACAATAAATGGTAAAAGATTACAGCTGCCACATCAGTATTTATATATTTAAGATATTTAGAGTTTTTCTATATATTTCGGGTCTTTATTAAGCTGTCGCCAGGCTAATATAAGTTCTGTTAGTAATGATGTCGCAATTAATATGCTTTTCTTGCTACAATTTTTGTTAGTTTGATGATTGCCCTGCAAAGAGCAGAAACATGCAGTCAGTTGTAAACACTAATAGTATTTTAATTACCGTCGTTTATCAATATTTTTGCTCCTGCTGAGATTTTTTGTCTTATGTTATTTCTTTATATCGGATATATGAACTAAATTTGTCGTTTAAACTTGTGTTCTGTTTCTGTCCGTTCAATTAAACGATTTACACGAAGCTTCTAATCGATGATATCGGCTTTCTGAAAAATGAATCATACATAAAACATGCATTATTTCATAAGATCTGTATGACTATTTTAAAATAGTTATTAATATGCTGCCTACTTAATAAAAGAAAGGAGGAAAAATTTGTGTCTTTGTGTAGTGCATTGACCGCCTCTGTGGTCTAGTGGTCACAGTTTCTGGCTACAGATACAGAGGTCCCGGGTTCGATCTCCGGCGCTACCAGATTTTCTGAGTAGTAGTGGGTCTGGAACGGGGTCCACTCAGCATCGTGAGGTCAATTGAGGAGCTACTTGAATGAAAAAAGTAGCGGCTCCAGGTCTAGAAAACAGAGATTAACGGCTGTGGGGAC
>Ga0123352_10002577_pt1 | contig 25447 bp, 16 predicted proteins | sample TergutLab28metaG_FD_89700 | JGI IMG/M metagenome (GOLD analysis project Ga0123352, IMG submission 89700) | Labiotermes labralis P1 segment gut microbial communities from Petit-Saut dam, French Guiana - Lab288 P1 | ecosystem: Host-associated > Arthropoda: Insects > Digestive system > Gut ...
GGGTCTGGGGGGGAGATAGTGAAGGAGGAAAAGAGAAGAAAGGGAAGGGGGGGGGGGGGGAGGAGGAGGAAACTAAGGGATAAAGAGTGAACAGAAAGAAAGAAATAAAGAAAGGAACGGAAATAGAGAGGTAAGGTAAAGAAATCCCATTACAGTTCTGAGGGTTCCAGAAGGGTGAGGCTCCCAGATTTCAAGACAATCGGCACATGAAGGTTGTAAGGTTGTCAGCCCTAGTTACCGGCCGCCTTTACCCCTTGGAAATATTTCTGGTACTCATTTCTGTTAGAGGCTGAGTCAACCCCAGGGCCATAGTGCGGCCGGAAGGATTATGTCAATGAAAAATTCTAATGACAACATCGGGAATCGAACCCGCGACCTTCCGGCTTGTAGCGCAGTGCCTCAACCAACTGCACCACCGCGTGGCCCAATTAGAAAGGTAGAAGGAAATAACTTACCCGGTCCTCAATATGATTATATTTACCATTAGAAACCGAAAGTTCGCCTGAATTTATTTAAACATGTATTTTTACCAGCAAAAAATTCACTCCGTATCCACCACCATGTTTTGTCCGTTAATAATGGTTAGGTAAAAAAAAAATCTCGCCTCGGTCTGAAACTGTATGGAAACTGCATGAGCATTCTATTGGAAAATTCCAGATTTTTTTTAAATATGAAAACTGGTGGCAGATAATGCTTAAAGAGCTAACTGAGAATAAATCAGAAGGCTGTTACTTTACGTCCCATTGAAGATAAAATCCTATTACAACGCAGCATATTGCATCAGTCTGCCTCTCTGTATCTCAGGCTCCGTTATATTCTCATCTAAACCATGGAAGTTAATGAATCACATAACTGGCCAACGTATGACTAGAAACATAGAACACTAATTACAAAATATTCTTGTTATGATCTACACACACACACACACACACACACATTGCTTATAAGCAGGCCTACCTGTAGCGCATGTGTACGGCTATCAGTTTTAACATATGCTGCTACATATCTCACAGTCCACTGTGTTCCGTGTCTATGACATCATAGACAGGCAAGGACTTTAGTTTTAACTTCTCGTAACATAATTTATATTTTCCGTCATGAGTTATAGCTGAATTGCAAGTAAATATGGCTGTACCAACCTCCAGCATAAATCTTCTGTTTGTAATCAAGGCTCATGTGTGCAACGTGGATGACTACATTTCCATTACACGAGACAGGAAGGCGGAACTATTTAATACACCAAGAAAATGGATCGTCATTGGAAATATCATTACATTTATGTTGAAGAATTTGCTGCATTTTAGGTTAGTAAGTATATAAAATCCGGCTACACTTCTAATTGCAAGATTGCAAATTATGTATCTTTCTGTCCAGCCTTTACCAATCTTCACTTTCAAAATATCGTATAGTTTCACCGCAAGAGCGCCTAATTTCATGTAGTCCTTAAGAAAAGTGTGATCTTCCCTGCGTCAGTTTTCATGAAAGTCATAAATGCTCAGTAGCATCATATTAAGATCTCTTATACCAAATTTCATCCAAACTGGGCAGTGACTGTCACAACTATGAACACAAATTCATTTACGTTCCTGAGCAAAGTACGACTTCTACTGCACCGACTTTCAAGCCATTTAACGTCACTCCTTACAGTAGTGTGGAATTCTCCTGTATTGAATGTGGCAAAAAAAACCCTAAGGCAAGTGTTAATTCACTGCACGGATTGTCAAGACGGACTCCACTGAACGAAGACGCAAAAGAATTTTGTAAAGCCTCGTACTAATGAGAGTATAAGCTATGTCAAGGACGCCTGTGTAGCTTTGAAGTATGTGGAAGCGTTACTGTATTTGGAGAGTACTGAAAACGGAACGGAAAGGAATACGCAACAGGCGGTACGTTGTGCCTGTAACGTCATTTGCGAGAATGACAAAGGCTACTTCATTCAGACTGGCAGGCCACGCGGCTGCAAGAATTGTGCCACTATCTAAGAGCGTCTGCTGTAACTATACAGACTGGCCAAGCATGCTTTTTGAAAAGGTCATCAGACAGTTTGGAATGAAGCCAGGATGTCGAATATTGAAGCTAAAATCAGGTATTGGAAATAAAGTAAATCGGCACACACGGCCCATTTTACGAATCAACCAGGCATTTCCAATTGAATATTTCGTCCATTTTGATTCTTCCGACTAGCACGAAGGTCAGGGAGAAAGAGGGATGTCCAGTACGGTGTGGATCCTTGCTAATGCTTATTTCTATTATGGTTTATTTTTTGGTGCGTGAGCAAAGTATTTGAAAAACGCGAATCTCAGCTTTATTATCTGTCTGGATTCTATCCACATAAAAAATTTCGGCTCCCACAGGAAAGATTTTCGTCACATTCTACATTCTAAATTTTTTACTAAAGTCAGAATAATAAACTGACTTTGCTTGAAAAGTGATTATAACAACAGACACTTCAGATGAAACCAAAATAAATTTACCGTACTATCTTGTCAAATTCTTCTTGGGTAGGAAGAGGGTTCAGAAGAGAAAATCAAAACACACACTGTATATCAAAACACACACACACACACACACATACACACACACACACACACACTATCAAAAAACACACTCTATATCAAAACATGCACAGTATATCAACAACCATGCTGTTTACAAGATAATACACAAATTCATGTAACCTAAAAATAAGTAAAATTCCTACTTGAAGGACATTATGGACTTTTTACATTCATTGTTCCGTGCATCATTATAATTGTTCCAAAATAAATACCAACAAGATGACACTTATGGACTATCCTTTATTTCAGGGTTAGTCGTCCTTCACTCTACATGTTTCGAGCTTCAGGGAGCTCATCATCAGGAGTTCACTTTTTTACTGTATTTTTAAACAATTATAATGATGCACGGAACAATGAATGTAAAATTTATCAACGCCAAACAGGCCAAAGAAGTATATCAATATAGAAACATCAAAAGAAAACTGTACAAAACAAATGCAGCAATCTGGTATAACAAAGGGGAACAGAACACGTAGGAGAACGGGCGGAATACAGCAAAAGATTACTCAGTATGCCAGAGGCTGCCTGTACAGTAAAAAAGTGAACTGCTGATGATTAGCTCCCTGAAGTTCGAAACATGTAGAGTGAAGGACGACTAACCCTGAAATAAAGGATAGTCCATAAGTGTCATCTTGTTGGTAATTATTTTGGGACATTATGGACATAAAATGTCAAGCGAAGCAACCTCTCTGGAGGCCCAGAATTGGTACGGAGTACATCGTATTTGTATTGTTCTGAAGAGGGCCTAGCGACAGCGTCTAAAAATATGGCAATAAAACTCTGGGTTACATAAAACCAGGAGACTGGCTAGCTGGATGAGTACAGCGTCTTTCAAGGGCTGTGTTCCATGTTGTTTGTTATTCGTACAAGATACAACAAAACCAAAAGAATCAGTGCTTCTAAGCAGTGGGCCAGAGGTTTGGAAGGCTGTTCGGGGCATGTCCGCACCTTTCTGTTTTGCATTTCCTGATCTGATTCATAAGAATTTATAAGCCATTTACTTCACTCCAGAAGAAGCCAAGGCTCGTATCAGGCCACAGATGGATCGGTCACACAATCTCTTTCTCCATACAGTGAACATGCTAGCCTGCATAGCACTATTTTCTTACATCCTGTCTGGAATTCATTTTGCAGTAGGTGATTTATGTCCAACCACGCGTTTATGTTGCGGATCTGATTAGCAGAAGTCTTTGAAGGAATTACACATAATTTTCCCATGTTATTCAACTGCTTATGAATCATTGCGTGTATGTGCACATGGCAACTACAAGCTTGTTACCGCTGTAATTGATATTTCACACAATCACATGTTAAATACTTTCTACTGATATGCTCGCCTGATATCCGTAAAGGCACTGATGTGTCTGAACGCTTCCATTGCTTCGAATTGGTGGAATTTTACTTGCGGTGAAAAGGCGAAATATTCGGAGGTACTTTCGTGTGATTAATGTCAATGAATTCATTTCTTACTTGAAAGCAAGCAATTCGCGTCTCCAGTACAGGTTGAAGCACTTAATTCCGTTTTCGGGAAAAATAGCTTTTAATGTTGATAATCAGGGGACCGCGGTAACACAGTGGTTAAGGTGTTGTGCTACAAATCGGAAGGTCGCTGGTTCGATCCCAGCCAGTGTCAGTGGATTTTTCATTGACATAAAATCCTTCCGATCGCACTATGGGCGGTGCGTAAGGCTGACAACCTACCATCATCCTGTGCCGATGTTACAAAATCTGGGAACCTTAACTTCCTAAGAACCCTCTGGGCCTGTCCAGGCCTGTAATGGGACTGCTTTTAATGTTCATAATCAGACACGATATGCAAATAAACTCTGTTGACTCAATTGTGCTTTGTTTTCTCTTACAGCAGATGATGTATGTACTTACAGAAGGGCTTTAACAGTTTAAAACACTACTTGGACTGCATTGTAGATTCAGGTCTACGTAGAAAAAAGATAGTAAAGGGGGCTTTAGATGTGACACATTTTACAGACATGGCTATACTTCGAAATATATTTACTTTAAGTAATTACCATAAGGAGCGATGAATTTAAGATCACAATGGAAGTAGTGCAAGAAACAAACTTGAAATTATGTACAGCTGGAGGGGATAATTTCGGTTACATGAAATTCCTTTAGGTACGTTGCTGGGAAGTGATTTTATTCCCCAACTCTATGTGACGTACAATAATATTTGCAACGTTTATTTCCTTCCGATTTCTGTACAGTGTGCAGCTGTCTTTTGGCAGCAATACATATGGACTTTTGGAGGAGAAGGGCGACCGTGGGGCTTTCGAATCATTTTAAATCGAGGGATTAATTGAATAATCAATTATCGCTAGAAGCACGAGAATACATTCAGAATCGGGGGAAGAGGTGGGGGGAAGAAGAAAATATCTTGTTAAGAAATAATGATGAGTGGTGTTATAAACGCAATATTGGTGAGCGATGCAATAACTATTAGGCTACATGGGTGAGCGGCGCAATAAGTATAAATCCGGTGAGCGGCGCTAAAAATGTAACACTGGTGAGTGGCGCAATAAATGTAATACTGGTCCCCGGCACCGTATGTGTAATATTGGTGAGTGGCGCAATGAAAGTAAAACTGGTGAGTGGCGCTATAAATGTAACATTGGTGAGTGGCGCAATAAATGTAATACTGGTCCCCGGCACTCTATGTGTAATATTGGTGAGTGGCGCTACAAATGTAACGTTAGTGGGTCGCGCTATAAATGCCACATTTGTGAGTGGCGCCATGAATGTAACATTGGTGAGTGGCGCAATGAAAGTAAAACTGGTGAGTGGCGCAATAAATTTAGGGTCTAAAATTAAGTTTCGTATTCTCTGAAGTTCCGAAAAACTGTCGCAGGTGTAATTATCTCAAAACAACTTGCCTCGTTGTAGTCCGAAATTAATGCAATGATAGAAGAGGCAATGCATATTCTTTACGAAGATAAGTCGATTAACGCTGTTTAGGTGAATAATCGCTCTGTATTCTGGGCATCGTATGAGTATCGAAAATGCATTTTGTGGACATAATTCAGAGTTGCCTCATTTCAGAGATGACGATACTTTCATGTATAACTTCGCTTTAAAGGACTGATTAGGTTCTAGCCAATTATTTTGAAGCAAATCTTTCTTTCACTTTCAACATTACTCCGTCTGTACACACAGCATGTAAGGCAAATCGATACGTGATCACTTAAAGGTCTAATGAACGTTTTGCGTAGGTTTCAACTGCAGCTAAGGGACTGTCACCTGACAAGCTGTTATTAATGAAGACGCTGCTACCAGTTGCCACGCCAGTCTTCGCACTGATTTCTCTACACAACCAGAATACACGTAAACTCCCCAACTTGATAGAAATCTGTTCCACAGGACGTTGTTTCTTGGCTTCCTAGAGGTAAATGAAGTAAAGTCTGTACAATATGATGCAACACTGATGGAAGGCGAGTTATTTCAGCACGTTGTGTTCATATGTCGTGGACGATTCTGAGAATAAAGAAACCTAAGTTCAATAAGTCATGACCGTGCATTTAGCTAATTCAATATACTGATGAACCCAACAAACGCATATAAACGCTTAAGAGTATCTTATACTTCATTGTATATAAATTATGCCTCCTATATGTTTCGACCACATTTATGACCATCCTCAGAGAGATGCATTACAAAGGAAGTATTACAAGACTTTCCTAACCTGTGCACAAATGTAAGATACTAAAAGGTAAAGTGATCCCGTTACAGGCCTGGTGTGGCCTAGAGAGTGGGTAGAGGTACAGCTCTACTCTTCCATGACCGTGACACTAGAAGAGGGTGAGTGGTCAGTAGCACGACCCGGCCGCACTTTACCCCCGGGGAAAGATCCGGTACCCATTGTACAGGAGGCTGGGTGGGCCCCAGGGCCGGTCTGGACGAGCAGAAAATCTCGTCCGAATGTAAGATACTAAATGTTAAAATATATGGTTGTTACACACTTGAATTTTTCGCAAAAATTTTATCTGTATTTTACATTTTAATATATATTTAAATCACACTTTCAAGTTTAGTATCCAACTAGTTGAAGAATAAGAGACCAATTTGATGTCACTAGTTATTAAGTTTTATTCTTCAACTATCACAATGATGCACGGTCCAATATACATAAGATTTAGTATCTAACAGTTGTGCATTGGTTCAATTTTTTTAAAAAATATATCCTTTGTAATGTGCCTCCAAGAGAATAGCCACAATTGTGGCCGAAACATGTAGGAGGCACAGTATGTATATAATACGTGATATTCGTACATGTTTATGTGCATTTGTTGGTAGGAATCATATCGAAACGAACAGTCTGTCTCTGGACAAATTTAACCGACTGGTGTTCGTAATACAAAGTCGTTTGATGATGTTTATATCAGTAATTAACCAACTTGATGCATACAATTTTTGTTTCACAATAAGTTTATTTCATGCCTCTACATGTTTCGAGCACATGTGTTCGAAACATGTAGAGGCATGAAATAAACTTAATATAAAACAAAAATTTTGTGCATCAAGTTGGTTAATTACTGTGATAAATATACTGAGATGCTCGGTCAGCAAAACGTCAAAATTTGATGATGTGTTTGCTTTCCTTAATTAAACGATAAGGATGTAACGTGCCGTCTATGTTTGTCTGTTTTATCCTTTTTAACATCAGAACCACTGGTTTTTCCCTAAGCTTGGTACTAGGCACACCGTCAGCGTGGTGCAATGTGGTTCAATTTCAACACCTTTTGTTTTTGAAATTTAATAATTTATGAAATCAAATGATAAAAAGACAAATAATTAAAAATTTTAATTAAACAAAAAAATGCCTTATTACTTTGAGCATTATTGATTATTCGAACATCTGGTCCCTCTGCAGCACACTGCAAAATATTCTGCAGGCGCTCTTGCTTGTTACCATAGTGTATTGAAAGAACATTTTAAAGCTTTGCTTATACGTCCCTACACTCATTACTAACAAAAACATCGTTGCGGACGCGCGAATTCCTGAAGTGGAAGCGACATTATTGTCAGTTTATTTTGGGCCCTGAAGTGATGTCTTTTTTTTTCGGAATGCTTTGAAAGTGTTACTTAAAACAACACAATTCTTCCGCGAATTACCTGAACAAGGCAACCGCGTTGTAGAATCTTAAATAAAATCCATAAATGTTCCGAATTTTTGAAGAAGAAAGTGGAGTAATGATTAATTACATAAAAATAATATCCACTGCGTAACAAACAAGCAAAATTATATAACCAAATAGAGTTTATGATAAATATAAGTCGTATATAATCTTATCGATATAATCCAAAAGGAAGAGCAACAGGAATCAAATACGCAAAGAAGAAGGCACAATTGATGAGCGAGCGCCCAGATTCGGGAGGGGGGGGGGAGAAACAGTCTGATTCATAAAGCTGTTGTGATGGTCAGGACAGAAAGTCCGATCAAATTAACGAGCCAAAGCAGGCTGCCACTTAATTTCGCTTTTACATGGCAGTCTGCACTTACCCTGATCTCTAGCAATCCAACAGGCACGTACGAGTACTTGTTGTGTTTCATGATCCTATCAGCACAGGTGAGAAAGTTGTTACGCAGTCATAACGTTTTTCTGCACCTCTTATAATTGTGTAAGTGATAATCACTAAAGCCCCACCCTCAGGAACATTAGGGTTACGCCCTTTGTCTCACAGATATCGTCCACCTTCATTGCTGTAATTAACAAAAGATTTTAAATTTCAATTAAAATTTGTAAGTAGCTTTCAGGATCTGTAAATGGAAAAAGCACAAAGAAATATTAAATATAAAGGGCAATGTGTACACTTTACATTACCACCTGTGTAATTTCACTTCTTAATTCTACTCTGATTAGGCCTATGAATTTTTCATATATGCCTGGATGTGTGAATCTATTACGGAAATAACATAATGATTTTTAAAAGAAAATCATTCATAACATATACTGTCAAGGCTTACTGCGCGACATTAAATATTTACGGCAACCAGTAAGCGCAAATGGTGAGAGCTTTATTTATCTCAGTGATTAACCAACTTAATGCACAAAATTTTTGTTTTAAAATAAGTTTGTTTCATGCCTCTACATGTTTCGAGCACATGTGCTTATCTGGTATCATCACACCTATAGGTGTGATGATACCAGAGGCTGTGTAATGCAATTTTGACCTCCTGATGATAAGCACATATGCTCGAAACATGTAGAGGCATGAAATAAACTTATTGTAAAACAAAAATTTTGTGTATCAAGTTGGTTAATTACTGAGATAAATATACTGAGATGCACGGTCAGCAAAACGTAAAAAATGTTGAGAGATGTTTACAAATAAGTATAAACAGTTTTGGTGCAGCTGTCACGCAGCTTAATTAAGAATGACGACTAGAAGGCGTATGGGAAGGAGTCTAGTTCATTTTGAGAATTAACGGTGATTGCTATTTTAAACGGAATTAAAAGTTTTGTAAGTACAATGGAGATGCAGTATTGTTTTTGGTGAAAGCGTAACTGAATTTTAAAATATTACTTTTCACGAAATTAATTTTTGGTATGTGTATAAGACGTATATGTCCGTGTTTTAGGTCCCGAAATATGTGTATCTTTGCTGGATTAAGGTGACATATATTTGAATTTCACACTAAGCTGTCACTATAAGATGTTTTAATTCTGTAAACACAATGGGCGCCCTACGTGTAAGCAAAATAAAATAAAATACAATAAAATGAAATAAAGTAAAATAAATACATACTTGGTATATAACACAGTTTGCGAAAATAGCATTCCAAAGGCGAAAATCAAGATGTTAACATCACCCTGTGAAATCATCCCTTCTTTCCTTAACTAAATCCAAAGAAGATAATGGGCGGATATCTTGTTTTCATACAATATTTTGTATTAAAGTCTACTGCAGCATTGTTCCCAGGATTGCAAGGCAAAATCTGTCTCACACACAAAGAAAGCTCCTAGTGTAATTTATCTTGCGTAGAGCGATATTTTTTGAGCTAAAATACATGTCAACGAGTATGGAACGACATCCTTACATGGAATGTATCTGATGATTGAAACTGAACGTATCATGAATAACGTATAGAATACAGCTCTAAGTGTCAGAGGTAGCGCATGCGTACTGATGTTTCTCAAGCAGCTCACAACAAACCGCTTTTTCTTTCGACAGAACCAAGTTTTAAGTCTTCCCTAACAAACACTTACGTCACACTATATTACGCTTATTTCACTTTCAAGATGCAAATAGATGTACTTCCAACAGAGTTAGAATTTGCTTCTGGTTGGTCTATTTAAATTTTCATAAGTTATAAAAAGAATGACGAATGATGACTCCAAAATGGCATTTCTTAGTCTCAAGTGCCGCACTCTCTTATTCCGACGTTAAGCAGAAACTGCGAATAATAATGAAAAATATCCATCAGGAAACCATGCAACCTTTTGGAATTCGAAACGACTACCCTCCTTAGGACACGTACGAAAATTAATATGTGAAATCAGTAACTCGTTACGACACATGTTTTTTGCCATAGAAGACAAAAGCAAACTAATTAATTAGACATATTACTAAGACAAAACTGGCTGAAACTTAATTAACCAACGCAGCCAACAAACTAGTCACTGATCTTATTGTATACAAGAATTTTTGAGCACGAGTGTACTATTCAAAGAATCAATAAATTCCAGTGCGATTTGTTAGACAGGATGTAGGATTATAATCATCAAACTAAAATCCCGTCAAGGAGTCCTAAACTAACACAGATTCAGTATTGTTTATTTGGCAGAATTTTCAAGTACATTTTCACTTTTATTTACCTTGAGTATATTCTAAATTACTCCAACGAAACTTTCATTAACATCTTTGCTTCGCGTTGAGTCAAACGTTGCCTGTTCGTATGTTCATTGAAACTTACTAGCAACACCGAATCCCAAAACAAATTGTAAAACTTCATACTAATTACGAGCAACATCTTCGATTTATTTTCTCTATTTCGCTCGGAATTGCTGTATTGCAGAAAAGTCTATGGATACTAACATCCATTCTAGTCTTTACTTTAGACAACTACGCTAAGTAAAAGCAGGAACCAGATCCCAGAGGCTTTGCAGTCTAAGACGTAAATCAGCGGTCGCTTGAGTGCTGGGATTGCGGGTTCGAATCCACACTGAAGGCATGGACATCCGTCTGTTGTGTATGCTGGCTGTGTGTTTGCAGGTAGCGGTCTCTGCGACGGGCTAACCACTCGTTCAGAGGAGTCCTATCGAGTGTGAGAGTCTGTGTGATCCACAAACCTCAACAATGAGGCGGCTTGGACTCGACTTAGGCTGCTGTTCCACAGAAATTTCTTACTTTAAAGACAACAATCACGGGCATAATTAGGAATCTCGAAGCGTTTTATAAAGCCTGAAATTATTCTTTTTTTTTTGTATGAAAAGCTTCCACTGGACCCTACCATGAGCCAGACTAATCCAGACAATGCTCTTAATTAACCATAATTACTCCATGGAACTTGTTACTCTCTCAAAAGCTAGCAGTCTTTTAGCTATTTAAGATAATGCCTGCTATTTATGCAGTCCAAATTTTTATTACATTTTTTATTACTACAAGCCACTGAACACATATCGGAGCCAGTTCCATCCATCCAATGCTAACTTACTGCATCAAGCAGAGTCCGTGTTAAAAACTGAACTCTCTATGTGCTAAAGTTGGAATTCCGCGTGTTTTATGAAAACCGAAAATTCTTCACTGAATACCCAAAAGCTCACCTTTCGGTCATGTCCTGAACCGGATGAACCTTCATAATTAATACACACGTTACGCAACGACGGCATTAATTTCAGGATATCTTTGTGCTGAAATGTGTAATGGATGTTGAAAGCAGATTGTGTCACGTATGTTTTTTCTGTCTGCTCATTCTTACGGATGTTTAGAGAAAGCTACACTGGGACAAGGTATGTAACATACCAGCGACGCAATTAGCCACTAATTATTGCATCTGCGCGTACAACATTCCAAGACACTTCCAAAAACATTCTCTCCATTTTAGAAATGTGTCAAGTTACAAAGGAATGTAAACAAATCTTCATTAATGTTACGGACTCAGTGTTGTATTAATTAGCTGCAGACTGTTGCTACTATACTGAAGTTTCAAGCTTCCGGAGTGACCCACTGAGCTCGTTATGCTGCTTGGCTTATTTAAAATCGCTCTATCAATCTTTAAGATGTGCATCTGCTGTGGTTCTGCAGTGCTGTCGTAGTTGTTAAGGATTCACCATCGGTGAGGCAGCTAAATATACTGTATTTTGTGTCTGAATGTGTAATTCACTCGAGGATAGGACGCCGTGTAATTTTGCAGATAGACAAGACCATATCGGGAAAACCTGTAATTTTCTTCCATCCAGCCACAATCTATCTGTTTGTCTCTCTGCCTGCCTGCCTGATTGTCTGTCTAATTAGCTACTTACCTACCAACCAACCAACCAACCAACCAATCAACTAACCAAACCAACCAACCAACCACCCAACCAAAGTAGCCAAACCAAACAAACAAACTACCAACCAAACCAAACAAACCAACCAGCCAACCAAACTATCAACAAAACAAACCAACCAACCAAACCAAACAACCAAACTAACCAACCAACCAACCAACCAACCAATCAACTATCCAAACCAACCAACCAAACAATCAACCAATCATCCAACCAAACCACCAACCAGCCAACCAACCAACAAACCAAACACCCAAGCCAACAACCTACTTCCTTCCTACCCTATGTGTATGTGTATGTATGTATGTATGTATGTATGTATGTATGCATGTATGTATGTATGTATATATGTGTGTATGTATGTATGTATGTATGTATGCATGTATGTATGTATCTATGTATGTATGTTTGTATGTAGGTATGTATGTATGTATGTACATATGTATGTATCATCTATCTATCCATCCATCCAGCTGTCTCTCTATCTATCTATCCACGCACCCACCCACCTACCTACTACCTACCCACCTACCCGTCTATTTTTATTTCTTCACACTGCATACATTGCAGAATACCTTTCTGATAAATGAACACATACTTGGGCAGCCTCCTGTTGCTGCTAGCCTTGCAGAAAGTGCCTTACAAATAAACATTTATATTTGAGATTCTTGCAAACAAAGCTGCCAAGACCTAATTTACCTGGCCAAAGAGAGACGTTTTGTATCAAAAAACATTGTGGCCGTTGACTGTTAGTCATTTTTTGTACTAGATTAAAAAGCGTACAGCTGGCCACTATGTTGTCATGTAAATAACCGAACTGTTTGAATGACAATTTGAAACGTTGAAACAAACTCAGATAGACTCACACACACACACACACACACACACACACACACATGCACACGCACGCACGCGCACGCGCACGCGCGCAGGCGCAGGCACAAGGCTGTGACGCCGCATTTCCTCGAAATAGCAAGAAAGATCACAACACTCAAACAACTTAAATGTAGAAAAACAAAACTGTCGTATCACAGTGGTTACCTTATCTCCTGATGTAACGTCACAACACAAAACCTCAGGCCCACAGAGCGTGAGTGAGTGTTTCATGTAATTCTCATGATGAGTATCAATTATATTTCCTGATCAACATTAAACTGTCTGTTTCAGCAATTTGCAAGCAACATGTTTGCAACTTCTTACCTCTCAGAAAGTAGAAGACTGTAACAAAATAACTGAACCATACCTAGTTATAAATACCTCTCTTTTTACCTTAGTTCAAGTTACCATGAAACTTGACTTAGCCTTTATCTTTGAAATATTATGACAAATCTCCATCAAGTAATGAATCGCATTACATTTTATCTACTAATCCATAGTCACATGTAATTATTTTAAGTGTAGATGAGAATAGCAATACAGGAGCCCTTTATTTTTAAAACAAAGTAAGTATCTTTAATAATTACATGTTTTTCCTCAACCGTCCAGACCTACAAGTGAAATTTAGGGCACATAGCTCATACATTCATCGTTTTTATCCGGTTATTAAAAAGAAGAAATCGCTTTGTAGAAAATACGTCCTATGGTCCTCGCCATGGGAGACAAAGAAATGATACACTATACGGCTATACAAAACTGCGGTACTTTATGGGGTTTTAGAACAGTTTAAATCAATATACCCTTAGTAAGTGGGGTTACGCTGACGCGAGAAAGGCTATCGGATTACATTCTTACACGCGGCAACATTATGTCTCTTGCCTGTCAGCATCCTGGTGAGTACCTCTACTTACACAGTCATGGCTGACCTTCTTGACCTAAGTTACATGATCCTTCTGAACAATCGATTATATGATTGGCATGGCCTACTTTACTGTAGTCACCGGGGGATCTGAAAAGCAACCCGAGGCACTGACGGACCATTTATGTTTGTGTTCCGCTGCGTCACCCTGGGCGGAGGGAGGTGACAGGGGGAATTAGATATCTCATTTTCTGACTGTGGCGCAGTTCAAGGCCCTATATCACATTTAATTTATGAATAGTGTCTTTAGATCCGCGCCAATATGAAAGGTTAGAAGAAGCTCAGTGGCATGAGGGATGGTTGAATTGAAAGCTTCAGATGTACATAAATCGATATTCCGAGCGAAACTCACGCTGACATCATTATACGGACGAAATCTGCCGATAAGAAATAATTGTACTAATTGCTGAGAATTACAGTTGATTACGGGTCGGGCCTTTCTCCCCCACAAACTCTCTTTGGAATGAAAGAGAAAAGAATTATTGTCGAAGAGTGCATTTACAGAAGAAATACTGAGCGCTGAATGTCTTTACGTTAGAAAATCTTTCCTAAATTTGTGCAATAAAGTGTGTATATATATATATATATATATTTATTTACTTATTACAAAAATAATTCCACGAGGTCCGAAATCCAGCATTACTCTTCAACCTAGTTTTAAAGAATTTCTGACCTCAGTTCACAGGTGGATAATGGGATCGAGTTACTACAGGGATTACTTTCTTTATTTCAGTTGCTGAAAGAGAAAGGTATGTAAAACGGATTATGATATTATACATATCTACGTATATTTACATTTTAATGATGGGTAATTAGCAAATTATGAACCTCTCTGTACGTGCAGATTACAATTCTGGGACTACCTCTCACATCTGTTGATTAATCTCCTCGTACAGTATCTGAGGTTGTACTTGTGGTTCCTATTCTGCAAAAATCTCTGCATGAAGAAATGCTCTGTTTGAATAATTCTCAGCCAGTTACGAACTATCAGTTTATGTTGGCACAAACGCATATACATCTTTACGCATAATATCCGCTAATGTCACCTGATTTTAAACAAAACTGACAGTGTATGTTTCAACAAATTGTAGTAAAACTCACAGCTACGGCAGTGAAATAAATCGGGTCATCGGTCTTTCAATCCATTACAATGGAAAAGTTGAACATTCAGAGGGACAGACACGTAATGGAAGCATTTTCGCCACGTTCCACTGCAGACGTGATACAAAGTCGGTTCTTACTTCACAGGAAACGTATCGCATCTAAATTATAAAAATGTTCCCTTGAATGGTGTTTACGAGCACAGTGGCCATGTGGGGGCACAACGGTCCCTTTGAGACGTCGGAACATGTAGGCCAGAAAACATGACGTAAAATCCCAGTAGACTTAATCCTTCATCAGCCTCACCTTGAGAACCTAATATCTCGTTATCTCTGTTTGTCACCAGAACCAAAAGAACTCTCAAAGCAGATCTGAAATCTCAAGTTTACGCTGCAGTTAAGTGGAAGAGCGATGTCTTCTAAAATCTGAAGAAGCACAGACTAATATAAATTTACAGATATTTCGGAGAAAACTGCTGCCTCCGTCATCTTCAAAGCGGCAGTCTACCATACTACACGAAACATCCCATTACTGGCAAGGAAAGCCCTTTGGGCTCCAGGATGACGAGACTCTCAGCACTTCTAGACAGTCCACACTTGAGGGTGGTAACGTTGTCAGCCTTAAGCACTTACCGCGTTAACCTCTCAGGGCATACTCCTGGTACACATTTCTGTTAGACACTGAGTCGACCCTAGAGGGATTCAAAACCGCGACTTCAAGACTTGTAGAGCAGTGCTTGAACCAACTGCGCCATCGCGTACCTAACGGACAGGCATCTAATTACCAGCATGAACAGATCGACGGATTGTTGTGTTCTTTTCATAATCATGATGCTTACACTGATTCAGTTGTACACCGCGTACCGCACACATCACTGTACGCAATTAGACAAACATTTTATGTGAAATCATAAGCACATATTTTGTTACATTAACACTAAAGCAATGACACATTTTAATAAGTCTCCCTGAAGAAGTTTAATATCTGACCTAAACTTGCATGTATTAATTAATGCTGATGTTATTATATGTACCTAGTATGACGTCATTTCTTCATTTTCCATCATTCTGTTATTATACGACCCAGTTTTGTTTGATGGGTAGGAGAACTCGTTGGGTGCAACCGAACTAGAACCATTCAATTAGGAACCTTGAGGAGCTGGGTTCGTATTCGGGCTACCGTCTAGATAACTGAAGAACCTTGTTTTAATCACCGGCAGTGGCCAGGAACTTTTCTCCGATCCGAAAGGTATAAAGAGACCGTGAGGGCCCATGCTGCCACCCATTCAATCATTCAATCTTTACCGGGTGGCGGGAAGGAGGCCCTTCCCCTGGGAGTAATAATGCGGTTGCCGTTAGCTTCCCACGCTACTTTGTGCCGACTTTAAGAATTGGTACAGATCTACGTCCCCAGGAAGAACGATATTCAGTAGAGCAAGACAGTGTCTCGTACGTGCAGATGATGTGGTAGTTTTGATACGTGCAGCGAGACAGACGTACTGCAGAAACAGCAGAAGATAAGACAACTTTAGCAGTGCAGATGGGTTGGCCCATGAATGTATCCAGAAACAAATACAGGATTAAAACAAAAAACTAATTAACCGGAAGAAACCGAAATACGTGGACAGAAACATGAAAATGTAGAATTGTTTAACTATTTAAAGTCCTTTGTAACAAACAAAAATGAGGTTGATGCAGTGCTAAAAGCAAGATTCATTGCTCGTAATACACACTGCCATGCACTAGGCGATTCACTGGAGAAAATGTACTGTGCCTAACAGCGACACTAACAGTACGTCTTTATACAAAAGTTACAGGGCTAATTGTTGCTTAAGGTGCTGAAACTTGCACCCCGACAAATAAAATTGGAAGAGACTTAATGAAGTGGGGAAGGAAAACCCCGAGAAAAATATACGCACCAGCCTATGAAAGTGATTATTAGACAATAAAAACGGAACAAGCAATTTTATAATACAGTTATATCTCCATACATTGCAACCGGCGGCTTGGCATGTTGTAAGAATGGAAGGTACACGGCCAGTAAAGAAGGTGCTCGAACGCAAACCAGGAGAACGGAAAAAGGGGAAGGCCTAGACTAAGAATGAACGGACGACAGTGAGCCGGACATGAGGAATACGGGTGTAAAGAAATGGACAAGAAGAAATGGTCATCTCTAGTGATGGCAGCGAACGACAATCTCAAAGTTTTATAGTGTTAGAGAAGAAGAAGAAGGAGGAGAAGGAGGAGGAGAAGGAGAAGGAGGAGGATTAGAAGCAATCCATCTCCAGTTCCCATAAACCTCATGGCGTGCCCAGTAAATTTGCTTCCTGCTGCTTATGTACTGAGATCGAGAAAAAAAAAGTATATTTGCAAAATCTTCTGGCTGTTGGAAGTGTAGGAGGAGGGCAGACTTTAGTTTGCAGTCTCCAAGTTCACGATGCGTGACAACTTTTCCTGAAGATGGGGACAACAGGTTTCTCCGAACCATTTATATCTACTTAACAGAATTTGCTCTCTCATCGTAAACTTTACGACCACAATCTAAATATCATACGGATATTATTTTTGCACACTGGAAGGGGAAACATGGCGATGGCGCTCGAAATATAACGATGTCCTTCAAATCGGAAAATTTGTGTGCACACACAGGAGAGATAAATACATTCGCCGAAGCTTTATTCGTATCTTAATGCACGGAATAATCAGCTGGAAATAGCGTCGTTGTGAAATAACGTGTAGGAAACAAACTATGATCTTTCGTCCGGCTCGTGATGAGCTCGCAGTATCGTAGGATGATCTGGTCTGTGCCTGAAGCAGTCGCTCGTTACATGTCCCGTACCGACTGGTACCACGCGACGGAATGCAAATTAGACTTTCACGTTACTCGAAATCTACGCGGGAATTAGAATTCATGCTTCATTAATTCCGCACCTAAATGCTTACTTTTGCTTTATTGCTTGATAATTCTTACTTCAAACTGCTCCAATAGTGCCTAGTACAGAAGTGTTTTGGAATATAAATTAAATAAAAAAATAAAAAATCAAAATTTAAACAGATTAGATTACAGGTTGTAGGCGAGGAGATTTCTCGTGTTCTTACCCTTGCGGAGACCCACGACATTTCTTCAGAAGAAGGCATATATATGATGACTGACAAATAAAGTATGATTTTTTTTATGTGGCATGTTATGTCCCTCTGTCTGCATTTTGTCGATGCATTACAGCTTGGGCTAAACAGAAAAATAAACAGTAACAGCAGCAGTAACAACAACAACAAAACAACAACAGACATTTTATATATTTATGTATGAATTTCTGTGCGAATTGCTTGCGACTTTAGCTGTATATGTTTAGAACAAAACAACTCTAAAAGAACGCAGCACAGACGAAGAAAAAAGAAGTTAGGCCTACCACTTGCCACTTGCAGTACTTACGACTTTTTAAATAACTAAATAAAATAGGCCACGGTCATTATTTTATGCGTCCAATTCGTAAACGGTTTTATTAGGATCAACAATTATATATTTCGTAATTTATGACAAAAATTAGTATTGATAAAAACACTGAAGAGCTAAATAGACATAGGAATAGAAAGAAAGTCAATGTAATTAGAAAGGATGCGGTCTATCGAAGAGCAGAACATTAACCCCTGTTGGCAGCACTCCACAATCACCCTCGACTGTGAAAATGAAATTCCCCAATTCAGTAATATGCGACCAAAATGCTGGTATTCAGTCTTTTCTATTCAAGAGCAATTTATTTGTAAATTGCAACACTTCTTTTTGAGTCTATGTGTCTCAGATTCTGAGGTAAGTATGCAGGATACAATTTTAAAAATTCAGAAATTTGAGGCACGTAATTTCTTACGACTTCTTATTAGGCAAGGAAGAAGTAACTAGGAAAAGGTATGCAGTCAAACACAACTTAATCACTGAGGTGTATTAAATGATTATGTTATGGAAACAACTACATGTTTCGGCCTGTACTGGCCATCATCAGGTACAACTTAAGGGCTAGCTATATGCATGCATATAGCTAGACAACCTGATGATGGCCAGTACAGGCCGAAACTTGTAGTTGTTTCCATCACATAGTCATTAAATACACCTCAGTGATTAAGTTGTGTTTGACTGCATACCTTTTCCTAGTTTCACACACACAACGGGGATGACACACTTCCTAGAAGGAAGAAGTAAATCGTAGGTACCTATCCGTTCCATGTTCTCTTCAAAATGCAGAGTAGGAGCAATGTGCCTATAACGTAACATAGACGAGTTCCCATGCACCAACTGTTGCACTGGAACATCAGTACGTATTACATATGATGAGTGTGTGTTTGTAGCCTCAATTATCCAGCATGCAATGCGCGTGCGCCATATTGTCATCTGGGGCCTGCACGGTTATACAGCATTTTTCCACAGTATTCATAAACGGCACGATTTTCGAAAATAAAATCATTGAACATAAAATGTGTGTTTTGATTTTTTTCTACAGTTTTGTCTGAAACATTTCTCATTCTAAAAAGAACTGAGCGAGATATGATCAAGGACGCATACTGGTCTTCACGTAAAGTACCCGCTATTCTTATCATATTTTAATGAAACTTGAATTTTCTCGACAGATATCTGAAAAATACTCAATATCTAATATCATGAAAATACCTCCAGTGGGGCCGAGTAGTTCCATACGGTCAGACGGAAGGACGGGCAGACAGACGTGACGAAACTAATTTTCGCTTTCCCCCATTTTGCGAACAAGCCTAAACCTGCCATAGTGCTGACAAGGGGAATGACTGCAGACTATCGACATTTTTTATTTTCAGCAAGCCATGATAAATAAATATTTTTAGAGCATAAGTACTTAACACGTGTGTAAATATTGCTGCTTTTATTTAGTGTGATTTGGTGTTTAAGTTTAATTGAAAATGGACCCCTATTCTTTCTGAAAATGTAAAATTACTTTCTATCTGAAATACATTCTCCCACTTATTATTCCACATTGACTGTTAAAGAATTATCCGAAATAAAAGCAACATAATAATTCTAAATATCATATAAAGACATGATGTGGTTACTGAAATGGAATCCGGATTACAAAATTCTTATTGTGGTTTTCAAACGACCTCCAAAAACGTCTTGCGGTTCGAATTAAATCATTAAAAACAGGCTTCCGATTTATGGATCAAGGAAAAAGATTGCACAATGTGCGCTGTGAAACATTCTGGTACAACGCACACAGTGTGTGCGCAATAAATATTTTCTTGGCCACTAGTCACTACCGGGGGCTTCATAACAACAGTCTGAATTTCTTCATACAAACTTAAACTTCACTCTCATTAATTCATGGTACTGCATCTTAAAATCTACTCCTAACCTGCCTCAAATGAGAAGTTTGGTTTCAAATCCTCTGAATTATTTAAAGAATAAAGTCATTTAATTAATATCTTGAAATTAATTTCCAGCTTCACAGCAAACAAAACGATTATACATTATAAGTCAATAATTCAATGCCGCTTAGGAAAATATCCACTGCTTATTGTGAGAACCACTGAAATGCATAAATAATCTATGGTGTAAACGATGTGCAGGTTTCTGTATGTTGAAGCAGGCGGCAAGCGTAATAAAGGCATGGCGAACCTACGACATGGGTTAAAACTTCTCATCACTTTAACGAGAAATATTGGAAAAATCCTGATAAATAGAAGCTCAGTGATAAAGACTGGGGCGGGTTAAAAATAAGTTTTGTATTAGACATAAGTTTCGGGTAATAAAATGTGCCGGCACAATTTCTGACGTCACGTCTCGAGAGCTGAAAATATAGGTTTATAAAATTATCGCGTGTAAATGTAGAAAAATAATTATTGGCGTCAAATATATTAAGAGACCAACAAATGAACCTGATTTGATAAACGTAATTTTATTGCGTAGTGTTCACCAACATGTTTCGGCCCCTCCTGTGGCCATCTTCAGGGTGGTGAGAACAAGAATACAAATATAATTAAAACGTGTCGCTGTCACTCATTTTAAAAATCGTAAGATTTTTTTTTTAAATTCACGGTTGAATAATGAAATTTCAGTGAAAAAAATATCAGATTTTAAGACTGTTGTTCGAGGTACGGTTCTGTGGAATGATGTATATAGGCGATACACGTGCTGAATTGTGATTCAGGTGCAAGCGATGATATATTCTGCAGAGTTTGTGTATTGTGAATTCTTCTTTTCTCCACCCCGAAGACAGCCACATGCGTGGCAGAAAAATGTGTGAGACCACTAGGCAATACAATTATATTATACAACCGAATTCCTTTTTTCGTCTTTTAATAATTTTAGTATATTTTACATTAATTTTATATTCACATTAATTTATTATACTGTTTATATAATATACACAGGGTATACACAAAAGAATGGTGCTGTTTCAAAAGTTAACAAGAAATTTATTTCTCGCCTTACACCGTCAGCAACAGCAACTGTCCAAGTTTCTCATGCGCTACCAGCAGTTCGCTTCTCATGCTTACTGCGGGGCCGTGGGGCCCAGCAGTAAGCATGAGAAGGGATGAATTTGATTACCGCGTGGATGTGTGTCTTGTGACATAGGGTGCACACACTGAAGGATTGTGATTGACGGTAGAGAAACTTGGACAGTTGCTGCTGCTTCCGGTGTAAGGCGAGAAATAAATTTCTTGTTAACTTTTGAAACAGCACCATTCTTTTGTGTATACCCTGTATATATTAATTTGAATTTAAAATAATTTTATATTGACACATTTTAATATATTTTATGCATGGAATACGGAACATATAAAAATAATCATACATTTGTGAAAGAAATTACTTCTGCAAATATACGCACTCGGCACCATACAGCTCCGTCCATCCTGATAGCTGACTTCGTCCGAGATATCAAGAAAACACTCGTCTTTTATTAAAAAAGAATATTCATTTAGTGTTCACAAGAGCACACGTCTCTTCTTCAGTCCACCAGCACGTATCCTGTGTCTTTAAGACAGATTACAGAGAGGACATGAATATATGTTGGAATTAAAAAAAAACAGCATTTTTTTAATTTCCGGGTTCCTTATGAAAAAAACCAGCATTCACTGTTAGGATATGAGCATCACACCAATTCGCCGCATACACGTCTCCTTCATGGTAGCATAGCTGGAACAAAATCGTCACACGATGTAGACTTTTTGTGGGCCTCCTTCAATTTGTACGAAGTTTTGCGGTCTTGCAATTCTAGGACTGTTCTGTCAAGCGAATGAGATTGTGCCTTAAGTGACCTTCACTATCTGATGTAGAACAATATGTGACACAGATGTTGTACATCGGCCTATAACGGTTCAATTCTGTTCAATCAGCCAATGCGCTATTCTGTTTTATCAGTCAATACGCTTCCGAACATAATCTGAATAGACCGGTACAAAAATTACTTCTGACACCAAAAGAGGGAGTGTGGGTGTGTGATAATTTTATCGATATCTTACCGTTGTGTTTATATCATGTGTGATATAACACAAACAAAGTTCTGTAAGAATATTACGTAGCAGTTTTCCATATGAACAAATTCACTTTTAACTAAGGTTTATCACATTTCTGTTTAAACTTTATACATTAATAACATTTCACATATTTCAGATCATCACACTGCCAATCTCTACCACATTTAGGCGTGACGTATAAAACAAGTAACCATCAGTGCTATATAAAATACTTAACCAATGACTGGGCTGTAATTTCACATACATCACCTATAACAATGTATCCCACTTTTAAATGTTCTAACAACACTAACGTACATCTTACTAAGACCTAAAAGAAGCCTTTATGTACCACCAGTTTTTGACTGACCAAACTTGTAAATCTGTTGAATCCCACACAGTAAAAGTCTCTATGTGTAGTATCCATGTGTATTGTATTTTTGCCTTGTTTTAAAACATTCTACTGAAAGCTGATGGTAGTCTAAAAAGACTGAAATATTTAGTTATTTTTTAATAAAGAAAAATATTTTTGTTGTACGGAATACTAAAGGTTTAACGCTGAGCATATATGTATGTATGCATGTATGTATGTATGTATGTATGTATGTATGTATGTATGTATGTATGTATGTATGTATGCATATATGTATGTATGTATGTATACATGCATACATGCATGCTTATATGTATGTATGTATGTATGTATTATGTATGTATATATGTATATATTTATATATGTTTGTGTGTATGTATGTATTATGTATATATAAGTATATATATATATACGTTTGTGTATGTATGTATGTATAAATGTATGTATTACGTATGTATGTATGTAAGTATGTGTGTATGTATGTGTATATATATATATATATTTATATTTATTTATTTATTTATATATGTGTGTATGTAAGTTTGAGTGTATGTATGTGTCTGTATGTATGTGTGTATATATTTTTTAAATTTTATTGCATACTCCATCACTTGGAGTAATACTACATGTCATAATGTGGTATTTACAAATGCAGTGTTGAGAAATGTCTACATTGATTATTTCATACAATTAAATTAGCTTAATCTACTTGGTGTGATAGATTTAACACTTCGTTAAGTTTGTCAAAAGAAATCTTGTTAGTAAATTTAGCAAACATTTTAAAATGTTTCCTTATTAATCTATTTTTACTTATTGGCCAAATGTCTGTCTTTAATACTGATGATTTTAAACTGTCTCTTAACTAATTTAGCAGCTCACACTCATATAACAAGTGATCAATTTTTTTGGTCCTCGTTGCCACGAGGACATGGTGGTGTATCAATTACTTGAAATCGGTGCAAGTATGACCTTATATTACCACGCCCTGTAATCATGGATGTAATATTATGGGTCATGTTTAGTCTCATATATTTAACCTATCAGTAACTACTGGGAAGTATTCTTTTGTGATTTTCCCCTTTGTTGTTTGGTCCCATTCAGTTTGCCACTTCCCAACACTTATCTCACTTAGTTCGCCTATCACTACACTTTTTGGCACTTTCTTGTAGCATTCTTTGATGTCCGCATTTGTCGCTGCCTCCTTTGCGATTGTGTCTTCTAGCTCGTTTCCTTGGATTCCGACGTGCGCCTTGACCCAGCAGAACTGAATTTTTCAGTTTGTTTTTCCCCATCTCCGTCAGTTTCCTTATTTCGTCAATGAGGAATGTGTGGATATTGTTATTTTTAAGCGAGTCCGGTGTCATTCGGCTGTCTGTGTGTATGGTGGCCGTCTCGTCTTCTGTTTGTAGGTTTTGTGTATAATCTAGCGCTCTTACTATCGCCAGTTTCTCGTTTTGATTGTGGGTACATCTTTTGTTTAGCCTGTATTTTATACTTTTTATGTAGTTACCTGATCTGAAAATGGCTACGCCTGCGCCTACCCGCTGTTCTGACTTGCTTCCGTCAGTAAATATTTGAACTGTACTTGTCACCTAATTATTTTCTGCTAGTAATCTTATGCGTACTGGACCGTGCATCATCTTGATATTTGAATAAAGGTTGACCAAGTAGATGACACTTGCTTTATTATGTATTGCTCAACATGTTTCAGACGTTAGTACGTCCATCTTCAGGAGCTAGCGAGTACTTGTTGTGTTGTGTAGGCTGACTTGAGGCGTGCTGGTGTTATGTAGCGGGATTGGCTGTTAGTGATGTGGTATCCGAGTGTAGGCTGAACCAGAACGAGTAGTGGTTCAGCCTACACTCGGATACCACATCACCAACAGACAATCCCGCTACATAATTTCAGCACGCCTCAAGTCAGCCTACACAACACAACAAGTACTAGCTAGCTCCTGAAGATGGACGTACTAACGTCTGAAACATGTTGAGCAATATATAATAAAGCAAGTGTCATCTAGTTGGTCAACCTTTATTCAAATTCTGCTAGTAAGTTCATCGTTTATGCGGGGTGATGCCAATATTTAACTTCCATGTCACGATCAACCAGTGCTTCCTCTTTTGTGCTAATTTTGGTTAGTTTGTTAGTTTGATAAGCGTATCTTTTTTTATGGGCCAGTTGTCCGTCTTTGCCACTGCCGCTATTAGGCGTTCCCTTTCTTCTTGTAGAATTCCGTATTCGAGTAATGTGTGTTCTACTGTTTGATTTTCGTTTCCGCATGGGCAGTCCGGTGCCTGTTTATGTATTAGTATGTATATATGTATGTATGTATGTATGTACGTATGCATGTATGTATGTATGTGTGTATGTATGTATGTGTGTGCATATATATGTATGTATGTATGTGTGTATATATAAGTATGTATATATGTGTGTGTATGTATGTACGTCAGTATGTTTTACGTATGTATGTATGTAAGTACTGTATATTTATATATATATATATATATATATATATATATATATATATATATATACATTGTAACTTCAAGCCCTTCATCATCTGTACTGCTTTTATAACATTACACATGCTTTATGATGAATCTTTCCATGAAATATGATGACAGTGTTAGGATGA
>Ga0123352_10002581_pt1 | contig 25437 bp, 17 predicted proteins | sample TergutLab28metaG_FD_89700 | JGI IMG/M metagenome (GOLD analysis project Ga0123352, IMG submission 89700) | Labiotermes labralis P1 segment gut microbial communities from Petit-Saut dam, French Guiana - Lab288 P1 | ecosystem: Host-associated > Arthropoda: Insects > Digestive system > Gut ...
TTTGTCAGATTCAGAACGTGTTGTTAGATACCATAAATAAACCTTCTTCTTGTTTTCAATCAAGTTTTTAATATCCTCATTCCATAAAATTAAACGCCTTTTGTGTCTTCTCTTTTTTCTTTTGCCTAGAGCTTCATTCGCTGCTTGTTGCAGTGTGTTCTTTAAAGTTTGCCATTCTACATCAATAGTAAGGCTGCATGGTGAGTGCATCAGATTTTGTTCTAATCTCCTCTGATAAAGTAATTTTATACTTGAGTCCTCCAACAAATGTACCCTAAAAATTTCTTCTTGCCGTAGAAATCTTTTAGTAAATATATACCATTTTTGAGGTAAACTAATTTTGGAAATTAATAAGTAATGGTCTGTTGTAACATCGTATCAACTAAAAACTTTAGTGTCATTTACTAAAGGTGAGACTTTCTTGTTTGTTAGAATGAAATCTATAATGGATCTGTAACCTCGGGCACTCCACGTCATTTTATGCGTCTCTTTATGTCTGAAAAATGTGTTCGTTATTTTTAATTCGTTTATTAATGCAAATTCTTTTAGTTTTTTTCAATTACTGTTAGTAGTAATTTCACCATTTGTACCCAAAATTCCGTCAATAGGAATATTTCCAATTCCTTCATTATAATCTCCAGCAACGACAATGTAATCATTTATACTTATTTTGTCTATCTGATCTTGGAGGGTTTAATAGAATTCTTCTCTTTGTTCTGGTTTCCCTTCTTTGGGGACATACACAGCTAGTAATGTTAAATATCCTCTTTGCAATTTGTATCATAATTGTAGAATTCTTTCATTTACAAATATATAACTATGTATTCTCTTTTTAAATTTGGCTTTAATCATTATTGCTATACCTGCGGCTGCTCTTTTATTCGTTGGCACACCACTGTGCAATAAAATATAGTCGTCCAAATCTTGCGAAACCTTTCATTTCTTTTTTGTTTCTGGTATCACTGCTATATCTATATTTGCTTTTTTTAATTCTTCCTGCACGAGTTTCTCTTTGCCATATAAACCTCTGACATTCAAAACGCCTATTTTCATTAAACCTGGTTTCGTTGTCCTCTTTCTTGCTTTAGTTGTCGTTTGTGAATCAGTTCTGTGCTTCCTCTGGAGATTCTGAGTTGGGTAGGGTGTCCACAGGATGGATAACCAGTCCCTCGCCGAGTAAGGTTGGTGGTAGCTAACCTCAGGGCCTCCAAACATGCCCGTTTTCTGTAGGGGTTGTGCACCCTTAGCCGAAGGTCTCGGTTTTGAGGCGAAGAGGACTCGCCTTCGTCCACCCTTCTCTGCTACAACTAACGTTTCATTGCCCAGGGATCACGATGGAGGACGTGAGGAAGTCGGATTTGCTGACAGAGCTGACCGATATCTTGTCAGACGGTGTTTCCCAAAATTTGTGGCTATTATCTGTCGGCATCGATAATAACCCTTGGGGCCAGTACCAGCCTTGGACGGCGCAGTAAACAACCCCATTCTATAATACAGCGTAAGAACGTTGCGAAATTGTGTACAGGGCCTCGGAGTGGCACTTGGAATGTTAGGACTCTGTATGAGAACACAAAGGAAAATATTTGTGTCTGAAAAACTATATAAGCTGCGTATGGAAGACATACTTAAACAGACTGTCTAGTATTATGCCTATTACCACAATGAAGACGTGTTTTGGACTTGCAGTTCAGAAGGAACGCTTCTCTGGGTCTCTGCATTCCTTGTGATGTATGTTATGTGTATTCATGAAATCCGCCTGCGTATTTAACGCTAATTTCAACATTTTAACCGGGCGCTCTCCATATCAAAAGAAAAAAATAGAATACAAAAATAACCCTTTCATCCATGACTCATTTCGGCGACAGCTTGCCACAGCGAAGGCCGTGAGTTCGAATTGCTGTGGTGGCATCTCGAATCACTCATAAGGGAGCGTGACACCGTTTGGCACGTTGTTGCATGTTCTCTTGTTGCAGTAAATTAAAAAATCCACACACAATGGGAAGGGCATTGGAGCGACCCACATAGCCGTGACATTAGTTCATACACTCTTCTGTAGATGGCATTACAGGCCCACGGCTTATACGCCATCTGTTGGCAGAATTGAAATTACGTGTCTTTTTTTTGCATCCACGAGGCGAAATTTTGGCATTTGTTAGCATTGTAAATCTGGAATTTCTGCAAAGTAGGTAATAAGGAACAAATAGTGGACCGTATTCTACAAGCGAAGTGAAGTAAGCAGTGTGTCGATAGCGTGGAAAGTAACATTATGAAATACTGCACAGACAGTTTCCGCAACGTTCCAGAAGTAGCAGCAGCTTTCCGATATCCTAAACGTTTCATGTGGACACACCTTCATAAGATAAGACGGCATTAACGGAAAACTGTTATTTACGTATATTTTCATAATAAAAGTATACCTGAACGTCTACAGTTTCGTCATTAACCCTTTAAACGCCGATTTAAATCCTATCTGCCAATTTCTAGCATTGTTAGGAGCTCACCCTATTCTCCTCGTTAGCAGGATAAGGGTTAAAAAGAACACGCAGGCATAGTTTGTCACTAAACGAAAGTCTCCACTTCCAACTTCGTCGAATGTGTGAATAAATAAACTCAAACTCTGAATTTTGGTACTATAAATATTAATTTTCAACCTTAAAACCTTAACCCCAATCACTAAAATGAAATGTCAAGAAACCTGAAAGTGTAATGGGTCTTCGCTGTAGACCTCCAAGCACAGACTCTGCGAGCGTGAAAATAAAATGCAGCTTCTAAGCACTGTGGTGCTACAAATCTTTACATCATATTCTAAAATTTCTGGTATTGAAGTTAAATTTCAAGGAATTGGTAGCGTAGAGTTTCTGTGACTAAAATAAAATCTCAAATGCTTGATTATGTGTGGACATATAAAATGGTATATCGGTGCCGCAAATATTGGTTCGTACGCTCGAGTATAAGTTCGTCAGTCCACTGAAATGTTAAAATATCTCCTAGCGTAAAATGTGACAAATCAAGCCTGAAATGGTAAAAAGAAACATTAAAACTTTAAGTTTCTTTCACTAAAATGAAACTTCAAAGCTAATCTCCATGATTATATGTTATAAAATGCAACATTAGAAACTTTAACCACAGAGCTATAAATATTTATTTTCAACATCAAACTCAAAGGTTTGTTGCTACAATGAAATGTCGAGAAAAGTGAGATCATAACATTCCGTTCAGTAACATTCAACCTCCAAGTCTAACTACAATGAATATGTACGAATTCAATTTAGCGTACTATAAATACTTATCTATTACTTCAAACGCAAATTTCTATTACCTAGAAATAAGCGCCAAGAAGTCCGAAACACATAGTACAACCTCAGCGCTCATTCTTAGTATGTACGAAGTGGATAGAATACAAATTTATGCCTTGATATCACTACGGTATTTACACCAACCTCAAAATCGAAATCGTTTCAGGTGTATTCTACCTGTTAACTAACGTTAAACTGCAATGTTTGGCGTAAAATGCGAGATTAGTTCCTAAAAGCAATGTTTTACAGCATTTGGATATTGAAATGTGAGCCATGTCGTTGAGTTCAAAGGCCAAGGACTGTATGGGACTCTTTCAACATTGAAGATGAAGGCAGCCCTTGAAACGTTGTGGAAGCACCGACACCGACACCGACACAGCGTTACATCTCAGTTCAACTGTATCCGTAGATAAAAGGTATCCTCCGTAACATACAATGCTCGTGATATTGTAATGCATCTCTGACACCGTGAATTGACTTCTCCACCAGCTTGACATCTGTGGGTTACGGTCGGCCACAGAACATAGATCAGGTAGTATTCGATGGTAGTGTCGAAATATCTCTGATCCAGATTTCATTTAGTGGCGGTTGTATCGGTTAGATATTGTGGTAAAATAATGATTATTGGTGACCCAACGGCTTTTAAGTCATGGCTAATAACAGTATTGGAACCTTTGTAAGTAGGCCAGATATATTTTAGTCTTAAGGACTTATAACATCAGTGCTGTTAATTGAAAAACTTTAGGTCACAAATAAGAATGTGGTTTCTTTTGGTTCTAAAATGAGCCATCCCCGTTGTGTATGTATAAACAATAGGTGTAGGTATCAGCCAATAACACAACAATATATAAAAAGATGTTTAATAAAGGATGATAGTAAGTACATGTTTCGGCCTATTGCGGCCATCATTAGGTTTTCATTTCGGACGAAAACCTGATGATGGCCCCAATAGGCCGAAACATGTAGTTATTATCATCCTTTATTAAACATCTTTTTAAATATTGTTGTGTTATTGACTGATACCTCCACCAATTGTTTCTTTTGGTTATTTCGTTAGGCATAATTTTTTTATTGGTGCAATTGATGGTGAGTGTTATTCCTTTTGAGATGATGGAACGGAAATAAATTTGAAACTGATATTTTTCTACTTCCGTGATTGATGTGTCTGTCCTCACAACAGAGCATTCCACATGTTACTGCAGAGTACTGTTTGCAATATATGTTTTCATTTAATAGTCAACTTGCTGTCCAAGAAATTTAATTGTTCCCACCTCTTCAGTTGTTTCATAATGTCCAACATCGTGGTGAACACAAGATTTATTGAGAACTCCGTTTTTCTGGGATATTGTGTTCTGTTACTGCATGTTTCAACATGCTGTGACATTGTGCTTCATTCCAGAAGAAGGGAGTTCTTAACTGCACCGTTTTGCCAGCCAGCGAACTTGTAAAGATTTTGTTGTTGGGACAAAATTTCAAGAAATTGTTTCTGCATAATTTAATTTTAGTTCATTGGTTTTGGCCATATTTTGAAGCCAGGGAATACACTGTTCAGGCAATTTTGAAAGTAGTTAATTTCTCGATGAAAGCATTCTCATGTTTTGGATTGGGAGTGAATGTATATGGAGGGCCCATGTATTAAAATTTCAGGGAGTCATTATTTTATAATGCTCCAGTTTGAGTGTATGCTTTAATTTGATAAGGGTGCGTTTTTGGCACTACTTGTTTTCTGTCATGAAGACATGATTTAAACATTTTTTTTTTATTGAGAATTACATTTGCAATCCAAGTTATTCATCTGCTAGAATGTTGTATTGTTTTAATAAATTACTTTCTTCCATATATTTTCAAATTGGCCTCCATTTGGATATGGAGGTTTTTTTTAGCCTTTCATATGTATGTTTCAAAGCTCCCACTGTCATTGACTGATTACTGCAGCACTGATATAATCTGTGTAACTTGTCAGTAATTTAGTTAGTATTTCATCATAACTACATGAATTTCTCAATTGGAGAGTCTTTGTTGTTTTTTTAATGTCATTGTTTTCTGGGATATGGTATTATGTCAATTGGTAAATAGTTACCAGTGTGTAGGAGGAATTGCTGCCTCCATCTTCATGGTCTGTACATTCCGGGCTGCTGTTAGACCACAAGTATTTCATCTAGAGGCATGTTTAGAAGTATGTTAAACTTGAAATCAGTACCATGGTTGAAAAATACTAATTCCCAGTTTTCCATAAATGAGTTTTCTGTTCATTAGCCATGTCTTCATATATTAGTTTAGTTTGTTTCCTGTAATTATGGTAAATGAGAATTGGTTCAAGGTTTGTATAATTGGGGTTATTCATCATGATCAAATAACCCTTTGAACACCAGCCACCCCCTTTCAATATTATGTTTCATGGAACTTCTTTTTGACCATTATCACGTTCAGTAATGGCGTGATTTTAATTTTGTATGGGGAGAGCGGCTTGCAGATTTTAATTGTTATATAAAATGTGTGTGAAAACGTTGCGTATTTCATAACCAGTGACCACTGAAGTATATTGCCATATTTGTTTTATATCCAACCTTACCTAACAACATGATCCAGTGTGTGGCACTCCTGCTTCATATTTTGTATGTCTGAGGTTAAAATCTTGACCCAGAGATCAGCTGTCATGTCTTAGGTTTTATGGTTTTTCTAGTTTGTCCAGTCAGTTTTTGTGACAGTAATTCATGTTAGTTTACCATTCCTTCCTTCTGAATACTTTCTGATTTACCATTCACCAGTTTTCCTGCCATTCTTCCATATAATCAGAGCTGTTAACAGTTGCATTTAAAAACCCTTTAAGCAGTACATAAGATATTTGTGTATGTTGAATGATTTTTCAAGATATGGGTGTTGCACCTGGTTCTGTATAGATTGTGATGAGCCTTGTACATCACACTATTTTAACTGACCCATGAAAGCACAGTATAACACCTCATTTATTTGCTGTGTACTTAATACTACTGTACTAGCTAAATAGAATTATAAAAACTTAGCATAAGAGATGATGGATGTATCCTATACACACTGTTGTCAAAAGGATGAAATAAATTGAAATTGAAATGCAGTAAATAGAGAAGATTGTTTAAATTTTTAAGTTCATTTTATGTCTGAGTTGTTGATGTAACCAAAATTCATATATAGCCATAAAAACTTGACTTAGATCCTATCCTGAGCTAATTTAGTATGGTGTACTTCATTCTTATAACATTTCTTTGTCATTTCTAGCCCGGGTTTATTTTCCTCTGCACACTCTCCTTGTGTATGTGCACAGTTTTGGGGTTTCAAGTGTTTTCATGGTTGCCCCTGTAAGGTTTTCTGTCGTATTGTAGCCATTTTCATGATCTGCAGTTCCCATTTGTCCACGTGGGGTTTAGTCTCCTCTTTCACATCCTGGGCTCTAATGGGCCACTTCTGTCTTCTGTAACATGTTCTATCCCCCTACTTATACACCCAAATCAATGGAGGCATTGTTTTTTTTTTTAAATATTGATAACTTACCAGGCTTTTTGGTGTCTTGTCAACGATGTAAACGGGTATCATGTAATTCTTTTGCTAACTTAATGTTGAGTTTCTGCTACAGATGTCATTGTTGTAGGTGCAACGCAGATCCACTTCTCTTAGCTGACTATTTGTTTGCTTCAGTGAGCAGGGAAAAACCTTTGGCAGAGTTGCAGACAAGCTTATTGGAAGAACTGGATGTGTTCCTTCATAATGGTATGTTCACATTTATTATGATTCTGTGAGAAATTTTTAGGTACATTTGCAAATTGCAAAAGGTGACTGTCGGCGTTGTCATGTCTGTCTGTACATCTGTCCGTCCACATGGAACAACTTGGCTCCAAATATATACATTTTCATGAAATGTGATATTTGAATATTCTTCAAAAACCTGGTGATTAAAATCTGACAGGAATAATGGGCACTTCACATGAAGGTCTATTTACATTTATGATAATATATGGCCAATTTCTTTTTAGAATGAGAAATGTTTCTGACAGAGTTTTAGGGACAATCAAAACACCCATTTTATATTCAGTAACTTTTTTCTGAAAATCATGCCATTTAGGAGATAATGTGGAAAAATACTGTAGAGCCAGACAGGGCCACAGATGACTATATAATATGGGGCATGCACTTTGCATGCTGGTTAACTAAGGCTACAGACACACACTCAGAATATGTAATACTTACTGTTTTTCCATGGCAATATTGGTTTTGCCAACATGCTAAAATGTTTCATTGACACGCACATTGCCAGTGTTTTGAATAAAGTGCATTTAATGCTGACTGTGACTTCCACTTGATTCCTTTTTTATTTTATTTTGTTTTATTTTTTCAATTGTTTCTGTTTGGTTGGGTCATGGGTTTCATTAATGCAGTAACAATGTCTTCCTCTTATTCAAAATAAAGGTGTAAAGTCCTTAGGATCCATTTGGTACAAGAATGTAAGCTGAGAGATTCGATACACTACTGTTTATGCAAATTGATAGAATCATGAGGGAAATGGGTGAATAACCTGATACCTCTTAGATGTCTTGCAGCAGAAAATTTATTTTAATAATCTGACTTTGTTCACTGTTTTGGTGTATGAAGGTAAAAATGAAGTTTTTCCTGTGCTCATCATGAAATGTGGTGGATAATACAACAAGACCCTACTGTATATATAATTGACCTTCACCTGAGACAAATTCTGTATCAGACTAGTGAAAGATGATGTAGAGAACAGTGTAAGAAAATAGACTGTACTATACACTAAATAATTCAGACTGCCCCTTCATCTTGAGTCAAGAAGATGTATATAAATGTATCAGTGTAAGTGTTCTAACATCAGTGGTGGGAATGATGACATAAATTATTGGAATATTACTGAATCATTTTTAAACAGTTGTGCTTCCTTCATTTTAATAATAATGCCATGACACTGCTGGGCAGGTACAAAAGGCTTCATAAGATTAGACCTGTAATTGAACTGCTACACTGCTGCATACTGTCATGCTCAAGCATAGGTGAACATTTTGCATGCAGTGTGCACAATATAAGCCTTATACATTGGGTACAGTGTCTTTGTCCTATGCTATGTGTCAGGTTTTATGTGTAATTTTTAAATATCTACCTGTTCAGAGAGAGATCCTGCCTCTTAACTTCTCACTGAACCAGATCTTGGGGTGAGAGTTGTGTTAAAAATAATTTTTTGTCAATAAATATCGGCCATCTTGTTTATTTTGATATTTACTATGTCTTTGTTCATTCATTGACACATGAGCATTGAATTTACCATTAAGCATCAGCCTAGTGGTCACAAGCTGTATATGGAGAATGGCTTAAAGTGGTCAGTGACCAAACTTTATTACAAAATACATGTTTTTTATGGAAGAGCCCAAAAACCCATGTGTGCATACAACACTGACATGCAGATTTTAATAATTAATCCTGATCTTAACTGCTGGATTTTATCCATTAAAGTTAAATCCTGTGCATAGTTCTTCAATTTTTAAACTGCTAGCAAAACATGGAGCTTTTGGCAATGAAAGAATCATTGTTATTTTATTTATTTGAAGTTTATTTAGTGACACAGTATCTTAAATTGCATAGTGCCAGCTGATAAGGTGATTAATGAAGAATGAGTTGGAGAATATGTGAAAGTAAGCAGTAATGTTCTAATTAGAGGCATATCTTGGTATTTGCATGGAAGGAGTAACTAAAACCACGAAGTCCTCTGGATAGTCTGTATCTGGGCTGAGATTTGAATCTGGGGCCTCAAAATACAAAATGGGAATGTTAGTCAGTCATGAAGTTTGGTGAAAATGATGTTAATGGCAGTCATAACATAAGATCAGTTGCAAGGGACACGTGGTTCAGAATTACTTGACTAAGAGTAAAATGACAGAATTAAACCCACAACTTTGTATTTGACTGAATTAAATTATTTAAGTGTGTCTCATTCTTCTATGAAAGATTATCAAGGGGCTTGGGGAACTCTGTGACCAGAGAAAACAAAAACTAGCTATCATATTTGATGTACCAAAGAAATGAGATGTATGGGGCAGTGGATGCATAATTCCGTGTATTCATAATTCTTTTTACTATATGGAGGTGAGTGGTCAGTTTTATGCCCAATTCTCCTCGCCTGTGGGAAAGACTCTCCCAGTACCCAACTGGTTGGGCTGCATTTCTAGTCATGTTGCCATAATGAAGAAGTACTTTTCATGTGGGAAATGGAGCACCAACTGTTCAGCCTGTAGCCTAGTCACTGCATGTACTGAGCTGCACAGTTTACTTTTTGAATCAGCTATGAGTCAAAATAATGAATGTCACAATTTATTAAAGATACAAGAAAAAGTGGCTGATTCTTTTATTAGCCTTACATAACCCACTATAATCTAATCAATGCTGAAATGAAAGTATAACACTGAACATTTGTTGTCTAATAATAATATGAGAATAACATGTTAATGAAACAGAAATGGCGAAAAATCACTACCACTTAAGTTCTTGATAAATACAGATGGAAGTCAAGTATTCAGTTGCATACACACTTATCATCCTCTCGAATGTTGATTTCTTCAACTGTAAATGAACATTTGACTCCAGTAATGTGTGCCAGACAACCAGAAACTTCCAAGTTTGAACCCAAAACATTTTAACATTAACAGCAACAACAACAGTAACAGCAGCCAGAACAATAATAAGAGGAATAGTAATAATCCACAATAATGTAATGATAACATTTAAAACAATTTGAAAAAACTTCCAGAAGATGTCTTCTTATTAAAGTTGAACTGAAATCCATCATTGGGTTTTCCCTTCTCAGCTACATCATTGACATTGCCTCTTCCAATGTTTAATGCACCAAAATTGAAAGTGAAACCTGTAACATAATGCAAGTACTTCGGAGAAAAGAGGATGGTATGTATTACATTTTATGACTGGGTCTTGGTACCCATGGCATGAGATAGACAAACAGTTATGAAACAAATTCATCCCAATGCTGCAATAGAGATGCCTAATTCTGCTGTTATGGCGACCCATAACACATCACCTCTGATTTAAATGTCCCTGTGTGGACACAAAACACATACATTACCCATTTTATGCAATAAAAGTGCTTAAATATGTTCATGAGTCAGATTACAGCAACAAAAGGGGGAATATTTTGAGGCCACATATTACAGATGACCATAAGTGTGTAACTGGGAACTAGCTGTCGATGACCAAGTGAAATAAAGGGACCTGTACAATAATTTACAACATCTTAAGGCCATGCGGATGTTTGCAAAGGAATTCGGTAAAACTTCCTCAGACCCACTTGGGGTTCTGGCAGGTATGTAGATGATGACCCAGACTGGAATTCCAGGTATTCAATTCCCTGATTAAGAAAACAGATGTTTCTCGAAAAATTTTTTTTTTTAAAGAAGGCATCACGAAGTGCTCTAATGAAATAAATAACAAATTGATCAGTACATGTCAGCACAACAAATATTTATTGGAGTATATAGGCTACATGTTTCGACCTATTAACAGGTCATCATCAGGCCTCTAGCAGAATAAGTATCAGGTGCTGTCTAGATATTGGGATCCCAATATTTTTACAGTCGTGAACGTACATAAAATTTGATACTAGACAAAATATGAAAAAATAGACAGGACATTTCATGTTTCACATTTTATCTAGTATCAAATTTTATGTACGTTCACAGCTGTAAAAATATTGGGATCCTAATGTCTAGACAGCACCTGAGACTTATTCTGCTAGAGGCCTGATGATGACCTGTTAACAGGTCGAAACACGTACCCTATATACTCCAATAAATATTTGTTGTGCTGACGTGTACTAATCAATTTGTTATTTATTGGTTTATTTACCATTTTACCCCTTGCTGTGGCTGACAGCCTGAGAAGGTTTTATTGAATCCACTTGCCACGAAGACTTTAGATTATATATTTGCAAAGGAAGCTTGTCAGAAGAACTGAGTGGGTTAAATGTGTAACACAGCAGCCTATTGCAACAGGTACTGATGAATTTGGCAGAGCAACTTTCTGTCATTTTATTTGTTGTAAAGCAGTTACAAAATCCTGAATGATAGAATAATTGCAGATACAATGATGTGTAATATAATTGCATTCAGATGAGTTCCATACTGTTGCCATATTTCTAATTTTTAACATGTTAGAAGCATAATTATCTCCATGATAAGTTGGCACATCTGCCATGAAAGGTATGTTTATTATTGCCGTAAAACAAAGCTGAATATACCAGATGACATACGGCTGCCATTTTTTAAAATTTTTGTACAGAAGAATTCCATATGATTCACACAAGACCAGACAGGTGCCAAACTGTCAGATATTCTCGATTATCAGAGGGTACCTATACTAACATAAATTTGTAAAGTAATCTTTTGTTACTGCTCCATTCCTAGGACTGTACAACTAATGAGAGGAGTGTTCCACTTGGGTATCTCCTTCATCTTTCATCTACCAGTGCAGAGTCATCAGGATCATATTCTGTGTGTTCTGGAGCTTTAGAACTGAAGACGTTGATGGACTGTGAGACAAGGTGTCAGGAGATACCACAGACATTCTTGGAGGCCTTTTCGAACAAGTCCTTGAGATCAGCCCATTTCATTGATGATGTCTTTTTCTGGTATAAAGTAAAATTCCCAGTATTGGGACTAGTGTTCTCAAGTTCTTGATTGTCTGGATTTCTAAATTATCAGATATTAGATCAAAGGAATTTTGCTGTATGTTGTGAAATGTCATAATATTACGTATGGGTTCAACAGTGGCGTATTACTCGAAATTACCAGGTATTTGGACCACTAACTGAGATCAGCAGTTTATAATGAACCGAAATGAGTATAGGTCTACCCAATTTTTAATACTGATCTTAATAGATTGATTCCAAATTTTCTGTTCTGTGTGATTATTTGAGGCTTCCACAGCATTGGTGTAGAGGATTCTTTGCTTCTTGGGTGTTATACAGTATAGCATGGTTAACTGGTTCTAACTCTTTGATGGACAGTGATGCTGTCATCTTCAGTTGTTTGTTCTAGGACTCAACTACTCTTGAAGATAAGGCACTGTGGTCCATTGAAGCACTGGGATCTGTTCTCTGCTACACAGTGAAACATCACAAAAGACCAGAACCTCAGTGTTCTGTTCTGTTCAAAATATAAGACAATGGACAATAGTTAAAAAATTCAGTAATCCAAAGTGAGGTACATATTTAAGAAAAAAAATACCATGCCATAAAAATGTCATGGCCTTGCATTAAGAGTCATTTCAACTTTGAAGTTTGCATAGCTGTCTTATTGCTAATACTAATAGTAGTAAAAAAGTCAGAAGGTGAGTTGGTTTCTAATGACAAGACATTCATGCAGAGTTTGTTGATAGCATATCATTCATTACAAAACTTGTTATGATAGACACACAGACATAACATGTAGTTCCATAAGCATTTACTTTCTTTTATAAACTGTTTTTATTTTATGGACTTCAGGCAAAAGATTCATAAAAGGAATATTAAAAGTTAGCAGATCTCTGGTTACATAGTACAGAAAGTATGATGTGCTTACCAGTTTTGCTCTGTTGGTTGCTAGGTGCTCCAAACAAGTCATTATTTGTTGTAGGGATGGTGGGTGATATGACAAATGGAGGGGATTTCAAAGCAAGTGTTCCGTCAGGACTGGTCATCAAGTAGTCTCCTTGTGGCGATAAAGGAGAGCATCTGCCTTCAGGACTTGTACTGAAGTGATAACCCTCTTGACACTGGCCCACTTCTGATGATTGATCAATCACTGCAAAGGAACATGAACTCATTTTTTTCGATACACTACCAAGAAGTACACATATGAAATTACATCTATCCTATCTGTATTACTGGTCTGTTTGTTATGTCCTTTAAATCTTCGGTTTTCTGGTGTGAAATTTTGTTAGTACATTACAGTATGAGAGCAGACCATTTAGCTTTAGTCCATCCTACTAAGTGTAATGCTGCAAAGAACTAATACAATACTGTAGGCCAGGTTGATGTATATGGGAGTTGCATAAATACTTTATGAGTCCCAGTAGTTTTAGTCATTTAAGTGGCTACAGGCTGCATAACTGGAATCCAGTTCCTCCAGTTTCTCTTATTGTCAGCATGTCTGCACCAATTCTAGGGCTCACAAATCTGTCCAATTAGTAACAGGAACCTACACATGTGCTCTTAAAAAGTACAGTCTCAGACATTTTGTGTCAGGATTGGGGACAGACAGTAGCTGTTACCACTGGTGCAGCTTGTGGAGGGCGGCCACCCCAGGCATCAGAGAGCAAGGAGTGGTAAAGTGTGCAAAAAATATATATTTCACATGAAAAACTATGATATTTGCACCAACAAATTTTAAATTATTGAGCCAAGTAAAAGGTAATTCAATAAAGAGTCGCAATTTTTTAAAATTAAAAACTTCCTTTATGGGAAGCCATTGTGTTTATTCTTCCCAGTCACCAAAATACCTAGCCTCCAGTGAATGTAGGAATCTCACAGTTGATCGGAAGGTCGCATTGATGAACCTTCAGACCATAATACATAGGAGTATTTTGTACAGTATTTTAAAAAAAAAAAAATGTGTTGTATGGTCCATGATTTACGGTTTTTCAAAAAACCTATAATACAAAGTAATTATTTACTGAGAACATTCAAACAGAATGATAACATCCACCTAATTTTTAATTGCTCTCAAATAGACACACCTGACATAGATTCATCAGTAACAGGTGACAGGTATTGCACATCATCAGCACTCATGTCTATGTCACCGTCTTCATTAGTTGCTGGCTGAACTTGAGAAGGTGGCAAATCATTTTGAACTGTCTTCCCACAACACTCCTAAAACATTAATTGGAACCATTGTAATCAGTTAAAACATTATCTCCAGGAAGTTGATTGAAATTTTTTATGAATATATGACACTAAAACAGTTTATTATCTTATGTCTAACCCAGAGGCCTTGGGGAAATATTGATAATATATTAATTACCAATTATGATTTTGTGAGGATTAATAATAATGGCACTGTATCTGACAGGTTATATATACACCACCTTTTGTGTATCATTAACAGTAACATGGACTTCATTGAAATGGCCCAGAAGACAGTCAAGTGGCAGGCTCTTGCAAACATGGTAATTAACTTCTGGATTAGAGAAATTACAAGGAATTTCTTAACAGGTTGGGCTGTTGCCACTTGTAAATAATGATTGCCCACTAGAATTAGTGTGAGAAACATTTAGAATGGCTTCATTGGAAAAATTCTGGGATCTATTCCTAGCACTATTATGGAGTGAACCGTTGTGCTGCATATGTGTAGAAAAGACTGTTGTGTTTTATAGAGTATACTCTTAAAACATCAAGTTTTTGGATGGAATTCTACAGTAAAGAAAAAGAAAGAAATTTGTGTCTTGGATGAATATTTCTTTAAAAAAAAAGTCCTAGTTATGTGTGCATGGTAAACATGTGGCGGTTGAGCAAACTGTGATGGTTGACAGAATATTGGCAGAGTAACCTATTTGTTTCTTATCAACAGTGAAAGCACTAAATGAACATCTGCCAGTTGCAAAGCATACCTGCTTACAGCTTTCATGAAAGTCATCCTGTTGTGTTATATGCTGTGTACAGAAAGAGAGTTATGGTTTAGGCAGCTGCATTATCAAATAATCACAGATAAATAAATAAGTAAGTAGACTAAAGTGGTTCATGGCTGGGTTAAATTGTTGACTTTTATAAACATAATGATAACTCTTGCAGGAAATTCTTGGTGAAATGAATATTTAACAGCTGCTTGAAGTAAACACTATGCATTGAATTGATCAAAAGAACTGAATATTATAAAAATTGAGTTGATGGTAAGTGCACTGTCTTCCCTTTATTGCACCCACACTGCTGAGCTCTTTTTATATAGGAAGGGTTGACAGTAGATTCAAATAGAAATAAACTAATGTTTGTACAAACCATGCTTTCATTTGCTGGACAGCATTTGTTGCCACTACCAAAATTGCTGGACCCAAAATACTTGCTACATGTCTGAAGTGGGTGTGGTACAGACTTCATCTCCTGTTTCTGGTTGGCAGACTGAATCATACAGTAAGAGTTTCTATTGTACCAGACTTTTTTGTACACTCTATAACAAGTTCTGAAAACTTAGAGACAGTCACACTTTATCCATGTGTATAAATCCTGTTGTTATATATTCTATGCATGATGCATGTAAAATGAAGAAAGTGCACATTTCTTTTATCACTATCCTAAATATAACAGTTTTCATAGAATGATCCAGCAGGTATGTTCCTTCTGTGTGATAGAGCTGCCATGCTTGGTGGAATAATAAAAGGAAGACCCTCCACATGTCTGTTTATCATTTTGTAGAGGCTGGAATCTCACCTCTACATGCAGTTGTAAATATTCACTAAAGTCCTTAATACCAACTTGTTGCACAGTTATTAAGTGTTATATGTGTAATATAGTTGCATTGAAAATATACAGTTTTAAATTCTCTAAAGTCTTGCAATAAAGGCCTGATGATGGCTTGAAATATAAGCTGAAATATGTTGCCCAATTAACACGCAATGTCAAGTTGTGTTCAACTTTATACTGAATATGTATGTATTTCTCCTCTATTTTTAACTGTGTTGTACTCCTGACATGTTTCAGCCATTATACATAGTTATAGTCATAGGCAGTTAGTACAGAAATATGAAGAGACTACAACAGTGACACACATAATAAACAATCAGTAGGATCCGTGAATTTGTGAATGAAGTATAGGGTATCCATTATTTGTTAAAATAATGTTATAAAATTTTCCCAGCATGTCCCTGCGGACCACGTCATTCCCCCATTCTGTCTCCACGGTCATGTCCTGCTTTCATGCTGTGAGTGCACAGTCTGTGCATGTTTGTAAGTATGAACATACGTATGTGTGTGTGTGTGTGTGTGTTTACATACATACATATTTATGTGTGTGTGCAGGCATGCACGCAGGTGTGAGTGTGTATACGTTTGAGTGCATGTGCATGTGTGCCTGTATGTGTGGGTGGGGGGGGGCTTTGTGACAATTTAATGTGTTTAATATTCTCCTTAATTATGCCTTCATAAATTATACAGAATTACAGAGGGGGTAAGCATACTACATTCTCACAAAACCACCAATATCATATATCTATTCTTACTGCATACACTCACAACGTGGAAGTACTATATGATCATGGTGATAGAAGGGGGCATTGATGAGATCCATAATAATATACCAGGAACATTTTATATCAAGTTGACATATAGATATAGTGCAGCTGAAATGAAGGAGAGATTTTATCCACAAATTAACTTTTAAACATAAATGATTTTATATTTTATTCTCTACTTTAGTTAGGTAAGTCTGGCCCAGATGTCACCTTGCAGTGTTGGAGTTCCATAGACTGCCACCAGATGGGAGGAGACACCAATACACAAAATTTAGTCTCGTGGATGCGCAGGTTATGTATAACGGAAACCACTAATTGAGGTTTCCATGGTAACTACCTAGAGTGTTTCAGGGCTCTAATACTAAAGCATAAGACACATACATGCGCATTATTTGGGTTTCCGTGGTAACAACATAAAAGAGTGTGCCTTGCCGGCCCTTGTCGCTAGGTTTCCATGGTAACTATGTAATTGGGTGTGCCTTGCCCACCTGGGTCATGAGATATCTGTGGCAACTATGTATATAAGTGTGCCTAGCCAGCCCAAGTTGCCAGGGCTCTAGCAGACTAGTATAAAAGTAATTTTAACATTTAATAATTATTGTCTGCTCCATTGGAGATCTTATTGATCCCACTGTCCATTTGTTTCAAATATGTGGCATTGTATACTTATGTCTTACAAGTTGTAATTCTGTACTAACTGCCTGGTGATGGCCAGACATAACGAACAAAACATGCTGCAGGAAGCACAGATTAAAATAAAGGACAGCTATTGTTCCAAATATATATGTGCAATTTATTGTGTCTGGTGTGATTAGTTTTCTAATAGTGGAAATCCTTGTCTGAAAAATGAACATGCAGGCCAACAGTATGTATGTCAAATTACAGAAAAAGAGTTTTGAAAATATCACTAGTGTCACTAAACCTTCAAATTGCTTTTATTATCATCTTTTAGATGAAACATAAGAGCACATGAAAGCAGGAATAAAATTTTAACTTTATAATGGAATCCCAAGCTTGTAAGATGATATACTCTTTTCTTAATATCAGGTGCAATGTAGGAACAAAGAAAGGACTCTGTCTTTGTATACAGGCAGAGTTTCTTTTATTTTTCTCATTGAAAGCCTATTCTGTGAAAATGCTAATCCATCTTACTCATCCTGTGCTGCCACATTTCTCTTCCATTTTTAACCAGTGACTGTGATTACCTACCTGAGAAGTCAAAACTGTGTGATCTGATACTGGCTGATTGACATTGCCCACTGGTGCTTCTTGATAATGTTCGTTATGCCTCGTGGGTTCCAGTGTATCCATACCATCTGCTGAAATGAAAGACGTAAAAATACATACTAAGCTTCACATAAGCCTGAATTGTTCCTGGAACATCAATTTGTGTGTGGAATTTACAGGACCACCACCACAATTGAAGACTGACAATTGTATTGATAATTTTTGTGCATTTGTGACACATACGGCAAATACAGTGTCAAGAGTGTAAATAGGAAGAGAGAACAACCTCTCTTCCTCTTTATACTTACATAAATGTTGCTAAGTTTCACAAAAGCAGTCCATTGGTGGCCTGTTGTTAACATAGGTTCTATAAAAGCAGAATGACTAAACCTTTCAAAGTAGACCTTATACCATCAACTTCCATATACTTGTTACAATGCTTGTTACAATAGGACTGCACTGTTGATATTAGAATGACAAATTGCATCACTGAACATATCCTTGAGAAAACTCCATCCAATTCACATTATTAAAACCACTGAAATCACAGTGGTTAGTACGCTTACTAATTGCTTTGACATCAGAAAGCTCGGTATTTTACCCACATGGTGTGCGTACATTTCATATGATCCTCACAAGAAAGCATAATTATTTCTCTGAACAGACTTAACTGTTCTGTCCTTACAAATCAGATGGAACTCTTTGTTTTCTCTGAAGCAATAACTGAATATATAAATTATTGTTTACATAGGTTTTGGGCTTCAAATTTTCATGAAAACTTTTTATATTATCCTTCGATGTTTTTGTCTTCTGTGTGATTATGTCTGAAGTAGTTTTCCCATAAAAATGTGAATATAACAAAATATCTCATTAATGTTTAATACTTTCAGATGTGGTCTTTTATAAATTTCTCACCTCTGCCCATCACAGCAAAAGTGAAGAGCCCATTTCTGCTGTGGGGGATCCTATGTCAAACAACAGTGCTGTCACTGGTGGTGGGATTTTAGGAAGATAATCAGGGGCAGAGGGGACCTAAACTATAATGTGGGCTTACTTTGACAGAAGGTAAGAAAGAAAAATTTGTCCTGAACCCAACCACTTTCAAACCTTTGACTTTTGTATGTAAATCCAGCTACCCATTATATCCCAAATTTTTCTCTGTGCTTAATTGAGCACTACACTGTAATTGCATACAAGTGAGTGAAGAATAGCTGAGTTCATTCTTAACCTTGGAATTGGATGGAAGTGTGTAGTTATCTTCATACCCCGGTCAAGCCCCAGAGGAGAAGCCTTCGGTAAAGACCGCATATGAAATTGGGTAGCCCCACAGCTGGTGTGATTGCTAGGGAGACTATAAATATCTCTTAGTTGTGCTGGAAATCGAAACCCAATTCCTGAGTTGTCCAATCATTAGCATATTCACTATACCGACTAAGCTGTCCCAGTAGTATTTTTACTTGATATGAAGGTAAAACATTAGAAAAATGAGTGTACTGTAAAACGGAGTTGGCACTAATATTTCATTTATATCCTACAGTCGGGCAGAACTCAAGGTGTTCGAAGTCCTGGCTATCATTCCAGAACTTCGAGTGCATGAGGTTATATCAAAAAGTCAGTCTCTTCATATTTTATTTTTCTATTTGTACGTTAGTTTATATTTATAGTATGTTGGATGTTTACTTTATGTGTTACGTAAGGGATATTCTGTCCCAGCATACAGACAAAGTACCTGACAACAGCAAAATATGTACACTGAACAAGATCTGCATACTACTTGTACTATTAATTAACAAAGTGAAGTTCATAATGATAAAGGTAAGGAAATCATGACAAAAGTAATTAGTCATAATACTGTAAAAAACAAAATTACTACAGTCGCAGTTACATCGTGCAGCACATTTCAGTTTTATACAGCTTAAAATGCTTATTTTTGTAAATATGAAACCGAAAGATAGGTTGAAAGATGTAACTTGTTCCCATAAGTTAAAATCATAAATTTGAAATAATGTACACGTCAAAAATGTCAACCAAGTCATCTTGCAATCCATTTTTCTTTTTTGGCAGCAGAACCTACCTTAATGGGCATATGTAGTCTTCAGTACTGACACAACCTTAACCCCACCACTACCTCTAAATTAACCTCAGTAATTCATTAATTATATTTGCCATTAGTTTAAAAAACCATATGCTCCAAAATTCATGCAATTTGACACTTGCTTGTAACATATTTACCTCTGATGTCTGTAACCTTAGTAGTAGTAGTAGTAGGCCAAGCAGTTTTTGCTGCAGTTTGGTGTGTTGAAGAAACAGGAATTGTTTCTGCTGCGGAATCATCTGCCTGCATTGAACTTTGCTGACCAGTCTGCTCTTCGACAGATGTAACTGCTGATGTGTGATCCATGTGTCCCTCTGAGGACAACTTTTGTTGCATTTGAATCATAGCAACAGCTGGAATTTGATTAGATCCAGGCCGTGGGGACATACAGGAAGAGTGTGTCTCATTACTGTTGTCTTCAGTAGCTGTAGAATCAACTGCAGCTTGTGGTGACACTTTATTTTTTTGTGTTGGTTTATCTGCAGAAGAATCTGCTGGAAAATATATGTGTACAGATATCTGACATGAGTGCAATGACAATAACAGAATTCTTTTGAGAACACCACAAATTAAGGTGTTTTTTTTTTTTTATATTTTTTATTGTACAAACCTTGGGTTGCTACCGTGGATTTTGGTAATGAAGATGTAATCACCTCCTGATGGTTTTGTCCCCTAATTTGAAATCCGAACATTGGATTTAACATATCTTCTTCACCTGTAGTCATTATGTCAACAATATTTTGACTTTGAACAGAAGTGTGTGTACCAGCGTCTGCAGACCTTGCAGTGTTTCTGGACCACTGCTCAAGACAGGCAATCTTTTTTGGAGGAGAATACCATGACGGAAGCTGAAATTTTAAAGTGAAATATACAGGATCTTTGTAAGAACCACCACATACTAATTAAATGAAACTACCTACACAACAGTCATTTGCAAACTGAGAATATCAAGAACCTTCTGTTTAAATCCCATTTTGCTGAACATTATTGTTAGCTTTTCATATTCATGGTTTTTAATACTTGTACAAATGGAAAAAGTCGCTAATTTCTGTACTAAGGAAACCACATTCACATTGTTTTAGAAAGGGTCTGATGTCAGCTGCAGAAGAGTTTCTGGACATCTGTGTACTAATATTGAATGTTGTTGGACCAAAGTTGTTGGTGTAGTGGTAATATTCAACTTTTTTTGATACATTTTTAATCTTAGACTGTCACTGACTATGCTGACAACAGGTTTTAGTGGCCTTCCATTGTCTTCCAGGTAACTGCCAAGAGTAGAAGTAAAGTTGTTCCTTTATGTTCTTTTATGTGCCATGAAGACATGGAGGATAGAGGTATGACTGACTGTATTCATTCTTTGAGTTGGTAGGAAACAGAGTTGAGTGGTTAGCTTCACACCTTTGTCAGAAAAAATGAAAAATCATTTGCCCCTGCTGGAAATTGAACTGTGTTACCTTGCCCATGTACTTTGAAACAATGTATGCATAATTATCATCCACCTTCAATGCTGAACACACATATGAAGTGACAGACATTGTCTCTTTTCATGACAACATCCAATAATTCTCACAATCCTAGAAACATTGCACTCTACTTCTGAGACTTTTAAATCAAGAAAATTATGCTGTAGACATTGTGTCAATACTGTACATGCAACACACACCTGCAACTGAGGAATGCTTGGAGATGGGATGTCTATGATGAAGTCTGGAAACAGAGTAGACATAGAATCCTGCTGAATGTTCCTTTTACCTCTGTCTTTGGTCATGATATACATCAACTTCTGTTTTTCAGTCATCTTAGCTTTAATTTTATCCCTTAATTTCCTGCAATGAACCACATACAGATATCATTCCATGAGTTTTAAGACACAAAACATTTGTTGATTTTTGAGTGAAGTAGTGAGGATATAAATTTATCTCCCAACTTTTCTGGTGTCTCTCCACCTGGTACATTTGACAGATGCATCCACAGGTCAGGATTCCATTAACTCCCAGTGGTAATGAAGATGGTGGCCATTGGTGGGGACTTCTAGCTCACCATTAGACTCCATGACATTGGTTAAGTTTGGATTTTGTCATATTTCCAAACATCAGGTTAGAATAATGTTGGAAAATTATTAGGTGGAGTGCTGGGAAGACAAAGATGGAGAGGAAGGAAGCAGGTATGAAAATATTTACCACTTCAGACCCTATGTCTTATCATGGGATTTTGCACTTCCAGTTTCTTTTTTCTTTCACCCCACATGTCCATGAAAGTATTCTGCACAATGTGGAAGAGTTAGGCTTAAATTTTTCCATCTGTGACAAGAAAGTTTGTTTTCAAACAAGTCATACAAGCAGAAGCAATAAATGTGCAAGCAGACTAGTTTTTAAACTTTTTTTTTTATATATATATATATATTTTTTTATTTTTTTTAATTCTGATGTTTGTATTCAATATTTTGTTTTCTGGGCTAATTTGATTTTTTCTCTCTCTGTATGGTTGGGAATGTGAGATATTGTCTTATAATTCAGTTTTCTGTTTCATCCACTTTTCATTTTAGACATATTCTACTCTTCTGTGAATATCTTAATTTATTAAATTTATATTAAAGTAATTTCACTGATTAATAAACAATTTAATGGGTGTACACTTTTTCATGTATTCATTATCATTATTTTCCCATGTAAATGGGATTATGTTTGCAATACATATTGTAAACGTTTATTTTTCCTGTGACCATACTTACTGTAAGATGAACTTGAAGCAAAAAACAGATTTTACTCATGACCTGTAAAAACTTGTGATAGGCAAATGTCAAAGTATTTCAATGGTTAATTGTTGGATTTGTTTGACCATGGCAGAAGATGCTGAATGTAATGGCAGCTTTGGTCATTGATACTGAATATTTTAATGATCCTCAAAATGATAGTCATTCAGTTATCTTCTTTAGAATGCATCATCACTTACATTAATGGTATATTACTCTGCAGTGCTTCAAACCATATGAGTGCATTCATTTGTGTATCTACTTCCCTTGCTAAATTACCTGACTTCCTGGAGCAATGTAACATTCTTCTTGGAGAAGGCTTCTCTGTCCTTGTATGTTTCTGCCAGTTTCACAATTGCTATTTGCTTCCTGTGTTCTGCACATATTACAAATCCAGTGTTTTACTTTCGATAATTACAAGGAAACCAGTTAGGATAATACACAAGTTGAAAGCATACACAGCAGCATTGACACAGATACTGTAGAGCTAAATAAGTGCAAAGTATGTAGATGTCTCTCAATATCTTAATGTTACAAACAAATATGTAGTGCTGTATTTGATTACCCTTGTCTAGAATTCTGGTTGTTTGGAAATGTAACAGCAGATCCTGACAATACTAACAAAAATGTATTCTCTCTCTCCTTTCATAACAATACATGAATTTCAGGTAAGGACTGGTAACTGTAGTTGATGTGTGAATCTGCCTGACTCCTTTGACTTGTGTGTATGAAGTGGCAGAAATATAATTCTGAGAAAACATTTGAACTTCTGCTCAATAGAGAAGAGAAAATGTATTTAATAAATTGCCTCAGTTCTGATGCAGTACTAGCCAGACCAGAGCATTAGCCACTTAGAGACTATATATAAGACTGTCTAACACAACCTTTATTGCATAAAATATATTTTTAAGAGATAATTAAAACATCTTGACAGCTACATGTTTCAGCTTTCTTCCTAAAGCCATCTTCAGGCAGTGACTTAGATGATTTTTTTGGTATACAATTTACAGTGTTTTTCATATATGAGATCTCATTTACAAAAATTATTTGTAGTCTGCTAGGATAGGAAATATACAATTTGAAATTTAATTATAAAACTACATAAGGTAATAAGATAAAATAATATAAATAAAATAGATATTATTTGTGGGGATTACATTGTAATTCCTGTGGAAGTTGTTTGTCATGGACTACTTCTCATAGATGTATATGAAGTACTTAATAATTGCATTTTGTGGAGATGTAATATATTATGCAGAGATGTAGTATCTTTTTGTAAGGATTATTTGATGAAAGTGTTGAATTGGTAACTATTTAGAGATATATATGTTATGATGTGTATGGGTTGTTAATTCATTTTAAGTTTTGTATATAGTTTTTCTGCTTACATTATTGGAGCATATGTGGTGTGCATGCTTGTCGGAGACTTGCCTCATGTATAATTTATGTTGTTCTTTTAGAATGGGATGTATTCAATTTTTAGTTGTGCAGAATTTTCGGTATTGGTTTAGCACTTATTAACACTTGAAATTTTTTTAAAGCACTTGAAATGTTTATAGTCACATAGAATTTATAACTTTTTATATAATGCACTTGACTCTGTCTTAAAGTACATAGATCTTTATGTGTGTTGGTCTCAACTGTACTGCACTATGTGAATGTTGGAAGGTTATTGATTGGGAAGAGGCATGGTGGGATGGCAAAGGTGCAGTATGGTGAGTTGGGTGTGGAAGGGGGGTATGGTATTTCTATTCCGATGTTTAGGATAGCGTCAGAGATTTTTGTTTGTCATTAAGTTGATTATCATTTGCAGTTTGTTTTTGGATGTAAACTCATTCTGTGGTGTTTAAATATGGGCCTTTTTATCTGATAACTTAATATTTGCATAATGTTTTCTATGGGCTCGAAAGTATGTATGTGTTCATTTAAGAGTTGTGTAAATTTGGAAGAATGGCAATTGTTTCTGTAGATGCGCCTGGGTTCGTTGTATCTTTTGGAGAAATTTCTTCTTGTTTGTCTTATGTAAGCTTTACCAGAGTCTGAAAATGTTAATCTGTATACTCCAGTAGCTGAGAATTTGTTGTGGTTGTGGGTTTTGGGGGTTAAGTTTTGTTGGACAAAATTATTAGTGCGATATGCTATCTTCATGTTTGTATGTTTGAATATATTAGTGATGTATGTGGTTTCTTTGCCTGTGTGCAATAAAGCTTGTGTTAGGCAGTCAAGTTATATACATTCTCTAAGTACTGAAAACACAACAGGAATGCCTTACCTGAAAATTAGAATATTAACCACTGTTGTATTGTATAGTTAGTGTGTCTGGGTGCAAGGGTATGTGCTGCTTGCTTCCTCCACATGTTAATTTCTGTATCATTATCAGCTGTACCAGAACTTCAGTAAATCTCAGTGTATCTTGATCAGTCATTTATAAAAAGGACTTTTTTTTGCCATGTTCAGTTTTTGGCACTTCTACTTTATATGAAGATGTTTGTAATAAGAGAAACAAAATTCATACCTCGCACTTGTTTGAAACGTAGAGATTTCTGTTTTATCTCTTTTATCTCCACTTTCATTTGCATCAATTGAATATGCTTCAACTGAAACTCAAGCTTCAATTTTTTTCTTTCACAGGAAAGAGGAAGTTTGTTGAAGATTTCCTGCAACATGGAAGACATTGAACATTAAAAGAGAGATATCCCATACATGTTGTACAAATACTCATACATTGCTCAGTACTGCATACTGGGGCTCAAAAATGCTGAGCAATTTAGCTTTCAGAACACCAAAATATTAGTCATGGGGGGGGGGGGGAAAAAAAA
>Ga0123352_10002584_pt1 | contig 25433 bp, 17 predicted proteins | sample TergutLab28metaG_FD_89700 | JGI IMG/M metagenome (GOLD analysis project Ga0123352, IMG submission 89700) | Labiotermes labralis P1 segment gut microbial communities from Petit-Saut dam, French Guiana - Lab288 P1 | ecosystem: Host-associated > Arthropoda: Insects > Digestive system > Gut ...
CACGGGGGAAAATGCTATATTTCCTCGTGTTATCACACGGAAATATAGCGTTTTCCCGCCGTGTGAATCTATCTGGACGCCTACGTACTCGGAAAAACCCACTCTACCCCGCCCATGCTTCTGTACCGAGTGTAAAGCGACAGTTAAAATCTGGTTGCTAAGGCGTGTGTCGTTCACATTTAACTTCTTGCATTTTGCAACCCCTTGCATTTTGCAAGAAGTTGAATGTGTTCATTGGCTGATGCACGTGCATTATATTGTTTGCTTATATAATATCGCAACAAATTAGACTGCCAATGTAGTTTTACGGTGTAGTTTTACGCAAACTACTACTTGCGGTTTATGTCAAAACGTGCTAGTATTCGAGTGCCAGCTAAAACAGGCAGGAAATATGTAGTAACAAAAAAATAAGACGCAAGGTTCATGAGGTGTTTCCAGACACCACATGACGAGTGTAGATGATTACATCCATCACCTACAAACCAGAGGGTAAACCTCTGCCATTGCGCACATTCAGTATACAATTGTTTTTGTATTTTTTCAAGTATGTTTCCTTTTACTGATGTGTGTTTTGGATTGTTTTTGACGTACATAATGTGCGTGTAGGTGGTGACGGGAATATCCGTCGTTGTCTGCACGCATTTTGTTTTGGCTGGCGCATATTTTTATACTCAAAAGGAGGAAACGTCATGGAAGTAGGATGCGAAATGAACCTATGTATTTTCAACAGAGAATGCATGTGCACATATACAAGAGGGCTTGAGATAGACGAGCGTGGGCTATGCGATACGTATTGCCCTATACTGCTAGACGACGCGTTTCTTGAGGCAGAAAGAGAACGTCAGTACCAGAAACATTTGAAAGACATAGCTGCCAATTAATCATCATTCCAAGCCCTCACAAACTAGATTCACATGTACATCCACCCACGTAAGATTGACATATTACAGCATCTAATTTATTGACGAAACAGCACCTAAATGATATTGTGGGCACAACAATTTAATTTCAGGAGGCTAATCATATGCACGTTGCGCTATCTGATTTGAAAGTGAATGTGGGCAAATACGTAGATATTGCAGAAACTACAGACGTTATTATTACAAAATACGGCAAGCCAGCCGCAAAAATAATCCGCTTCGACAAAGAACCGTGGTATTTAAAGAAAATGCCGCAACAAATTACAAGCATTGAACAGCTTTTTGGTACCCTGCCAAATGACATCGACATTGAAGATGTTAAAATGGGGAGGCTGTCAACATGATTGTACTGCTTGATACCAACGTTATTATGGATGCTTTGCAAGAGCGTTCGCCATTTGACATTCCAGCTAAAAAAATTTTGATACAAGGTCAAAACGGCAAGTTTAAATGCTTATTCACTGCAAATGCTGCCGCAGATATTTTTTATCTGTACAGCAAAGCGCGTGACTCAAACGCTGCAAACGCAGCACTTGATTTTTTATTTAAAACATACGGCGTCGTTTCTATAACCCATGCAGATTGTACTGCCGCATTGGCTTTGCCCATAAAAGACTTTGAAGACGCGCTGGTTGCAGTCTGCGCCCAAAAGGCCAGCGCAGACTACATCATAACCCGTGATGAAAAATTTTTAGCAGACACAACCACTGTTAAAACTATTTCACCAAGTGAATTCGTAAAACAAAACTCTATTTAACCACTGTATTGCCCGCAACATGCTTTCTGCCCATCAGATGGCGGGCTTTTCGGTTTTCTACTGTGTCGAAAATGATTGAGAAATCATAGTCTGGTGGGTAAAGTTCTGCGGCGGGTATCCTTAGCTTGACGCGTTTGTGGTTGATTTGGTGCTTTTTGCCTTTGATTTGCACACCAAGTTCGCCTTTTTTGTTGGCGCGTTCGTATATGATGCCGATGTCTTTTTGGGGGTATACTGTTACGCTGTCGCCTATTTGGAAGCGTTCGCTTCGGGGGATTTGCGGTGCTTCTTCGGGTGTTTCTGGTGAGTCTAATGCAGTAACAGGGATGATAGAAGGCGACGTGCCGCTATTTTGAGGGTGCGCCGAAACCAGAGAGCCGCCGTCCGGCCTCTTTGTATCTGCCGCGCCAGCATACGTTATTTCTCTTGCGCGGTTTAAAATATGTGTTGGCATTCCCAGACGTTCTGCGATATGCAGGGCGCAGCTCTCCCCTGCTTCGCCTATCTCTAACTTGTACAGTGGCATGAGGCTTTCGCGGTCGAATGCCATGCGGGCGTTTATTATGCCTTGGGTGTTGGCGGCAAAGTCTTTTATTTCAGGATAGTGTGTGGTTACTGTGAATAGACAGTTTTTTGCCAACAATTCTTCTAATATAGCAGTGGCAATACCCATGCCTTCGGCGGGGTCGGTACCAGAGCCTAGTTCGTCGAACAAAATGAGCGTGTTGGCGGTGGTTTTTTCTAAAACATCAATGATGTTTGTCATGTGTGACGAAAATGTAGACAAATTTTGAGATATACTTTGCCCGTCGCCAATGTCGCACCAGACTGAATCGAAAATACATAAGCTGCTGCTTTCGTCGGCAGGTACATGCAAGCCGCTTTGCGCCATCAGCGAAAGCAGTCCTACCGTTTTTATGGCTACCGTTTTTCCACCTGTGTTTGGGCCTGTGATGATGATGCCTTTGGTGCCGCCGCCCAAGGCAAAGTCCAGAGGGACTGGTGGCGTGTTTTCCTCGTCACGCGTGAGTAGCGGATGCCTTGCGGATAGCAAGCGAATTTCTCGTGTTTCGGTTAGGCGAATTTGCGCCCCGTTCATGGAAATGCTTAGCTTTGCTTTGGCAAAAACAAAGTCCAGCGTTTCCATCGCTTCCATATTCATTTTAATTGAAGGTAAATCATCGTGAATGAGGGCGGTGAGGGTGTATAGAATCGTACGAACTTCGTTGTCTTCTTCAATTTTTAGCGCACTCAGTTCGTCTTGCAGCTTGGATATAGCGGATGGCTCTATGAAGCATGTGCCGCCTGTGTTTGATATTTCCACCAAAATGCCAGGGATTTTGTTTTTGTAATCTTTTTTAACCGGCATTGTGTACCGTCCGTTGCGCACTGCAACAAAGCCGTCTACGCAGTATTGGCGGTTTGCTTTAAGCAAGGATTCTATTTTGGTTTTGATTTGTTCACCTTTGCGCTCTATGCTACGGCGCAAGTCGTGCAGTTTTGGCGTGGCGCGGTCGTCAATTTTGCCGTTGTGTAGGCATCGGTTTATTTCTGCTTCCAGCGCGGACAGGTCACTCATTGAATTGCCGTAAAATGCAATGTCAGCACCTGTGGATTCGGCTTTTTTCAGGTAGACTTTCATGCGGTTGCATGACATGAGGAATGTTTCCACATGGCCAATATCATCGGGGGTTAGCATCGCGTCGGCGTTGATTAGCGTGATGATTTTTTCCAAGTCGGTCATTGCGGCGATTGGTGGGGTACCTGCTTGCTCTATTATTTTTCGCGCATCTGTGGTTTGTGCGGTAAGGTGCGTGGCTTCGGCGATGGTGGCTGCTGGGGTGATTAAATGGCAGCGTGCTTTTGCTGTTTGTGATACTGCGCATTCTGATAGTTGATTCAGTATTTTGTCAAACTCCAGGGTTTTATAGTGGTTCATGATATGAACTCCTTTCTTGATGCGGTGCGCAATCGCGTCCTGCGACACGCTTTACGTGCCAAAGTATTTTTTTCATAAAAATGCCGCAAATAAGTATCCTTGTCATAGGCTACTTATTTGCGGCATTTGTGCATTTTATACACAAAAAAAGATACGACCTTGTCGTACCTCTGTATGCACAGGCGAACTATAAACGCGAAACGTTTATGACTAGCCCCAGCAAATAGAAGTATTTAGAAGAAGGTTACTAATGAGCGGCACGTAAAAAACATGGGATACCTTCCCTCACGTTTTTAAAACGTACACTGGTATGCGGTTTTAAGCTGTTGCCACCGATACCATATTAGCACTCACAAAACATTCCTTCTTTCTGGGGGTTAATTTTATTGCATGGCTAGTATAGATTGTGTAATGGGCATTGTCAATGGTGGAATTATTTCCATTCATAGTCTAAGCCAAAATCGTACAAACTACTCCAGAGGTGATGAATCATGTCAGGCAATATCAAACAGCAGCGTCGAAACAAGAAGACCAAAGGTGAACCGCCAGAGGTACAGGAACAGAAGCGCGAAGCGAAACACAAAAATGATAAACAAAAATTTTCTGATGGTATCCCACCTGCCCAAGAGTGAGATCATAGTAAAAAAACAAAAATAGCAGGGCTATCTTTTGAAGAAAAACAAGATAGCCCTGCTATTTTTTAAAGCTCTTTTTCCAATTTACGGATGGCGAATAATGCAAATATCGCAAGCAATATTGATGAATACAGACCAATGGTTGCAAGTACTAAAGACATGTTGGTTAGCCCTGTTTGAGGCAGCATTGCTTCCAGTGGGATTTGTGGGTCTTTGAGGTATAGGTGATTTTCATCATTTGGGGTTTGTGCCGCTAACGGCAGTGGAGTGTCATCAATTGGGAATAATACTTGAGTTGTCGGTTGAGGTTGGGGAATTATTGTGAGTTCCATCGTTGTTTCATTCGTTTCGTACGGGGTTGGTGGTGCGTTTACTGTTAATGGTGTGCGTATGGGCACGGGGCTGCGTGTAGTTGGTGGAATGGGTTCTGTTGTAGACGTGTCGATGGATGGAGGCAGAGTGATGACTGGAGGGTTTTCAATTGCTGGCGGGTCTTCTGTGGGATTTTCTTCTGTTGGGACTTCTTCCGTTGGGTCTTCTTCTGTTGGATTTTCCTCCGTTGGGTCTTCCTCCGTTGGGTCTTCCTCCGTTGGGTCTTCTTCCGTTGGGTCTTCTTCTGTTGGGTCTTCCTCCGTTGGGTCTTCTTCCGTTGGGACTTCCTCCGTTGGGTCTTCTTCCGTTGGGGTTTCTTCCGGAATCCTATCAGGCAATTCGCCAAGCATACTAAACCCAGCAAATGCGAACTCTACACCATTCAGTTTAACGTCCAGTACGCTGGAATCAAGTTCGGCTGGCGCGCCTCTGGTGGTGGCAAACGTAGTGGGCAGCGATTGCAGCTGCTGCAAAACCACCGAGTCTAAATCTTCCGGAAACGCAATGCGCTTGATTACAATCGTGCCGCCAGCATTGTTGTTGGCATTATAACCCTGAATCGAACGCACCATTTCTTCGGTAAAAATCAGATTAATTTCCTGCCCTGGGGCGTAAATGCCTTCCAGTATCCATACAAACGAGATGACACCGCCACCCTGGTTTGCAGGACGATTCCAATCAATGGCAATGATTTGCTGATACTGCCTGTCACTCTGCTGTTGGTCGGCGCGGACATTCCATGTGGTGGTAAAGGTAAATGTCCCGTCGCCGTTGGGTACGAAGGTGGGCGGCGTCGTTCTGTTGCCTGCGGTCACAGACTGCATTTGCCATGGCTGCCCGCCGGGCGTAAGCAATACACCACGGTCTGCAATTTCAGATGCCTTTTCTTTCAAGTCGCGGTCTTGGTGCATACGATTTTCTGTCCAGAAGTTGATGAGTAGATTTTCAAAATGCGGACGGAATTCTGTTGTAAAATTTGAACCGCCTGTAATGGGTGTAATGGGGTTTGCGGTAGGAATGCCCACGGATAAAGCGGCCTCGGGCGTGCCATCTGCCGCACGGCGAAACGCCGCTTCAAGGGCTTCAAGAATGAGCAAATACTCCGCATGGGCTTCGGCGTTGTGCTTTAGAATGACCTCAACCCAGCCATTCATCGTATCAAGCACAGCATTGAATTCGGCAGTGGTCATATTTCTAAACTGCTCGGCACTTTTGGGTTCGCCTACATTACTTACCCCAAAAACAGTCTGTGCCATTTCTCTAAGGAAATTGTAGTAGAACGCGACATAGTCCACAAAGGTGGCGTCCTCGGCATCGCGCAAATCGTTTATGCCGGGCTGATTGGTAATCAGGTCAATGATAAAATCTTCCACGTCGGTAATGATTTTGTTGACCGCGTCTGCCATCGCGTTTGCGGCTTCGGCGGCGTTGGTTGCATGTGTGATAGCTTCCCGCGTGGCTTCAATGACTGTTTCTGCAATGGTGTTGGCGGCGTTTGATTCATCTACCGCGGCATTTGCCGCAACAATCATTTCAAAGGCGTATAACTGCGCTTCCAGTGCTTCAATGACTGCCTGCTCTGCTTCTAATCGCTGGCCGGCGGCGGCTTCAATACCCTCTGCGGTAACGGCTTTTTCAAAACTTCTTACGGCTTCGGCATATGCCGCAATGGCCGTGCTTAACGCGTCACGGGTGGTATTCCATGCTTTGGTTTCAGCAGATGTTTTGCTGGCGATGGCTTCTTCGGCGGCCACTTGGGCGGCTATTGCATCACTGCGCCGTGCAATCATTTCTGCTTCCGCTTGGCGAATTTGCTCTATATCATCCAGCGTGTTGAGTGCTTCCAGAAATTTTTCTTCGGCTTGATGGGCGGCTTCTATCGCCTCATTGGCTGCTTCAATGGCTTCTTCGGCGGCACCAATGGCATCGGCTGCGGCTTTTATCGCCGTTTCGGCTGCTTCGCGCACGGTTTCCGCAATGGCTATGGCTTCTTCGGCGGTATCTATGGCCGTTTGCGCTTGTTCAACCGCATCGTTTGCGGTGTTTACCGCGTTGGCAGCGGCGTCTACGATATCGGCAACATCACCGATGTTTTTTTCGTCTACACCATATTCAAAATGGGTTAAATCGTTTTCATCAATGATTTCGCGTGTGTCGTTGAGTAACTCTTCCGCATTGTCTCTTGCGTTTTCGGCTTTCGCAAGTAAGTTTTCAAGTTCGGTGAGTGCATTTTGATCTGTTTCGCTTGACGTATTATAAGTCGCGTATACCGCATTCATTGGCGCAAATGCCAACAGTGCGGCAATTAAAATCGCTAAAAGTTTTTTTGTTTTCATAAACTTATCCCCCTTGTTAAAGATAATTTGATTCATCATGTTCACACTTTGATAGTGCTTATCCACATTGTATGTGGACTTGTCTTTTTTGTGCATACAGGGGGTGTAGTGGCTGCATAAGAGGCATATTTTGACTTACCACAAAACAAAGACTATAATCAAAAAAAACACAGGAGCCACTCGATGGACATTTTCAACCGCTACGCCCCATTCATACAAGACTTCATCTACCAAAACAAATGGGAAGAACTACGCGGCATACAAATCGCCGCGGCCGAAGCCATCTTCGACACAGACGACAACCTACTGCTATCATCAGGCACGGCATCAGGCAAAACCGAAGCGGCATTCCTGCCCGTACTCACCCAGCTACACGAAACCCCCTCACATTCCGTGGGGGTTATTTACATTTCTCCGCTAAAAGCCCTCATCAACGACCAATTTAAAAGACTAGAGCAACTGCTGCTGGACGCAAACATTCCCGTAACAAAATGGCACGGCGACGCGTCCCAAACAAAAAAAAGAGACTTAATGAAAGACCCCCAAGGCATTCTGCAAATTACCCCCGAATCGTTAGAAAGTCTGGTCACAGGCAAGCGCGGCGCATGTCTAAAAATGTTCAGCGACTTGCGATATATCATCATCGACGAAGTCCATCACTTCATGCGCGACGCACGTGGCATACAACTGCTGTGTGTGCTGGAGCGTATCCAAAAACTCACAGGCATCATCCCGCGCCGCATTGGCCTTTCCGCAACACTGGGCGATGTAACGCTCGCCCAAAACTGGCTAAACATAGGCACACCCCGCCAGTGTGCCGCGCCCATCACCGAAGGCGGCAAAAAACGCATCCGCCTGCACATCGAACGCTTCATAAACTATGCCGACAAACGCGACTTTGAAGAACGAGACGGCAGTGGCAACCTAGTCAAAGCCACTAATCAAGGCGACATCGGCCAGCGCGAACATTTTGAATATCTGTTTAAAATGACGCTGGACAAAAAAACCATTTTATTCACAAACAGCCGCGAAGAAACCGAATTTGTAATAGCCAACCTCCGCGAAATCGCCTTGCGCAACAAAGCCCCCGACGTATACCGCGTACACCACGGCAACGTGTCTGCCCTGTTGCGTGAATCCACCGAAGATGAAATGAAAAACGAAGACGAAAAAATAGTCACAGGCGCAACGGTCACGTTAGAGCTGGGCATAGACATCGGCTCGCTTGACCAAGCCATTCAAGTAGGCGCACCACTAAATGTGGCAAGCTTCGCCCAACGCCTAGGCCGTTGTGGACGACGCGGACAAGTGCCGCAATTGCTGTTCACCTTTGTAGAAGACCTCATCATAAACCCAGCCGACATACTAGGCCCAATCAACTGGGAATTCATCCGCACGATAGCCATCATTGAGCTATACACCCGCGACCACTGGCTAGAGCCCATCCCACCCCACCATCACGCCTACAATTTACTCTATCACCAAACCATGAGCCATCTCAAAAGCTGCGGCGAATTATCCCCGGCCGAACTCGCCCAAACCATACTCACGCTAGGTTGCTTTAACAAAATCCCCCAAGAAGACTATAAAACCCTACTCACCCACCTGCTAAGTATAGACCAACTGGAACGCACCGAGCGCGGCGGCATTATAATAGGTAGAGAAGGCGAAAAAATTGTAAACAGCCACAAATTTCTATCGGTCTTTATTGCGCCGGAATATTTGCTGGTGAAGGACGAAAACCGAACCATCGGCACCGTTGACAAAGTCTACCCCGTGGGTACAAGATTTGCGTTGGCCGGGCTAACCTGGGAAACGGTGGATGTCAACCAAAAAAGTAAGGTGCTTTTTGTAAAACTAGTCCCTGGCATTTCAGTAGTGGACTGGGATGTAGATTTTGAAATTGACCTACACACATCGCTGGTGCGCAAAGTAAAAAATGTGCTGCAATCCGAAGAGATATACCCCTATCTAAGCAACCGCTGCCGCGAACGCCTGGCAGAAATTCGCTACATTGCAAAAAACAGCGGCATTTTGGACAATGTATCAACACTGCTGGTAGAGAACGCCCAATCCAAAAAATTCGCTGTATTCCCCTGGGTTGGCACCAGGCAAATTTTAACACTACACTATGCATTGCGGCACAAAGGCATAAAAAATAAACTGCCGTGGATAACCTGCCCCTATTTAGAAGTCACCTTCGACGCTAGCGCGGACGAACTGGACGAAATCATCCATGAAATCATCCAATCCGACTTAAATTTATACGACCTGCCTTTGCCTGAAAAAGCACAAGTCAAAGGAAAATACAACGAATTTATCCCGCTAACACTATTGAGAAAACAATTCGTTGAGGATTATTTGGACAAACCCTTAGATTTGGGGTAAAATTACAACAGAAAAACTTGAAAGAGGAGAAATGAAATGGCATTATACGACGCATGGAAACGCCTGGCACTAGACGTGCAAGGCCAACCTGTAAAACGCGTGTGGGACGAATTTTCTATCAAAGAAAAAGCCGCATTCGCAAGTATTTTAAAAGACAAAGCCACATCAGTTGAAGGAACCGTTGCCGAGCTGGCAGAAAAATTCCGCATGACAGCAGTGCAAATGTGCCAATTTTTAGAGGGTATCAACGAGTGTGTGGACAACATCCCCGACGTTGAAACCATTGAAGAAGACACCGCTGTAAAACTCGAATTTGATTTCAAAAGGCTGTATAAACAAATGGTAGAGTACAAAGCAGAACCGCTGTACACCCTGCCTGAATGGAACGGCATTTTCACGGACGAAGAACAAAAAACACTGTATACCGAACAAAAGCGTTCGCATACCATCATACGCAACGCGGAAAAAGTAGGGCGCAACGACCCATGTCCATGTGGCAGCGGCAAAAAACACAAGAAATGTTGCGGAGCGGCATAAACCGTGGAAATGATAACCGCTGGTGAAATGATAAAAAATGGTGGTCTGGTTGCGTTCCCCACAGAAACGGTGTATGGTTTAGGCGCGGACGCGTTCAACCCACAGGCAGTCGAACGGATTTATACTGCCAAAGGCCGCCCGGGGGACAACCCACTCATTCTGCATGTGGCAAGCCCAGCTGTTTTTTTTGAACTGGCACAAAATCCTCCGCCATATGCCGCCAAGCTCATCGAAGCATTTTGGCCCGGCGCACTGACATTGGTGGTTAAAAAAAACGCAAACTTGCCTCATTGGCTTGGTGGACACCCCAGCAGACAAACCGACACGATAGCAATCCGAATGCCTGCCAACCCAGTTGCGCAGGCAATTATTGCGTCTTCGGGCTGTGTCATTGCCGCACCCAGCGCAAATAAAGCAGGAACGCCAAGCCCAACCACCGCAAACCATGTCAAAGATGACTTCGTCAGCGGAGAAGTGGATATGATTGTTGATGGTGGAAGTGTTGCGCTTGGTTTAGAGTCCACCGTGATTGATGCAACAAGCGCAGAACCTGCGATTCTTCGCCCCGGTGCAGTCACAGGGGAAATGATTAACGCCACACTTGGCATTGACATTTTTACAGTGGCAACCGCTTTTTCGGCAACCAATCGTGACAAAGCGTCCACATCACATGGCAATGACAGTGCGCCTTGCGCGCCGCCGCGTTCTCCGGGTATGAAATACCGCCACTATGCACCCAAAGCCCCTATGACTATTATTGTCGGTGCTTCCGAAAATATCGCGGCATATATAAAAAAGGAGTGCAAGACATCAGATTGGCAGTCCGTTGGTATCCTTGCATCATCTGATTTTTTATATGACTTTGCTACAGGTGAAAAAGCAAAAGTTTTGGCTTTGGGCGGCACTCCGAAAGCAGCGGCACAAAACCTATTTGCGCATCTTCGTACATTTGATAAGCTGGGTGTATCAGAAATTTATGCCGAAGCCATACATGGCACGGGTCTTGGCGTGGCAATCATGGACAGAATGCTTAAAGCAGCAGAGGGGCGTATCATTTATGTCTGATAAATATGTACTATTTGTATGCACAGGCAACACTTGCCGCAGCCCAATGGCAGCAGCATTAGCCAAAAGCATTTTTGAAGAAAACAACATCCATGCGGCCGTATATTCGGCGGGAGTTAGCGCGTTTGATGGGCAGTCAGCCAGTCAGCACGCCATCACTGCCATGCATGAGGAAGGCATAGACTTGCAACAGCATATTTCCATGCGTATTTCTGCCAAGCTACTGGATAATGCCGCATTAGTCTTTGCGATGACAAATGCGCACCTGATAGCAATACAATCCATTTGCCCGCACACAAATGCCGTTGCATTTGATGTATCTGACCCATTCGGCGGTGATTTGGCAACATACCGTCAAACAGCAGCAGAAATAAAAGAAAAAATATTATCCAATTTAGAAAAAATCAGGGAGGCACTATGAGTGAATTAACAAAAACCATTGAAAAGCGTTTGCATGTAAACGACCACCCACTAGTCAAAAGTAAAATGACCCTGCTTCGCGACAAAGCCACAGGCAGCAAAGAGTTTCGCGAACTGGTGGAAGAAATCGCCGCGTTTATAGCGTACGAAGCCACACGTGATGTTGACTTAATAGAAAAAATAGTAGAAACCCCAGTAAGCACCGCCCAAGGCTGGGATTTGGCAAGAAAATTTGGCCTGGTGCCCATTCTCCGCGCTGGCCTTGGCATGGTTGAAGGTATAGTTAATCTAATCCCCACAGCAAAAGTAGGACATATCGGCATCTATCGTACCCCAGACACATTGCAGCCAGTAGAATACTACTGCAAACTCCCCCCCGAAATTGAAGAAAGAGAAATTCTTTTGCTAGACCCCATGCTTGCCACAGGTCGTACCGCAGTGCAAAGCATCAATTACTTAAAAAAAGCTGGTGCAGAACGCATTAAATTCCTGTGCTTGGTGGCCGTAAGCGATGGTGTAGAAGAAATTTTAAAAAATCACCCCGATGTCGATATTTTCACCGCGGCATACGATGAAAAATTAAACGACCATGGCTATATCGTACCAGGCCTTGGTGACGCCGGAGATAGATTGTTTGGTACTAGGTAAGTAAGACAAATGAACACCCTCGAAGCCAACTGATGGTTTGCGAGGGTGTTTTTGTTGCGGTGATTATTTATGCTATTGCATTATGCAATTAGCTTGATTTTTTCAAAGTAACATCCGAGATTGTGCCAAGTAGTTTGCCATGGTCATTTTCTATGAGTATAACACGTTTGCGCGTGTCTTTTACTTGTTTGGCTATGTCCGCTATTTCACAATCAAGTACATCAAATTTTTTGCCATGCTCTTTTTCAAGATATAAAACCAAATCCCTTACATCTCTAATTCTGGTTGATAAATCCGTCATCATAATTTCAATATGTTTAGATGAATATTTGGCATCAAAGGCATTGGCTCTTATTTGAGGCAATTCACTTTCAATGACTTCTAATCTTTTGTTTGTATCTGCGGCAGTGGCTTTTACGTCGGATAGTTCTTGCTCTAGTTTGGTTTGACCTTGTTCTAGCTTGGCTTGACCTTGTTCCAGTTTGTCCAATCGACTGTTAGTTGATTTTACTTCTTCAAGAATCTGTTGCAAAACATTGTTATCCATAAATACGCCTCTTACACTTGTTTACGTTGTTAGATACTAGCTTGGACTTATTTAACCATATTACATGGAGATTTTCAAGCGCGTAAAAGTATCATAATTGAAGTACTGTTTGTAGATAACACATAGGATATATTGATGGTTTCTTCAACAAAAACACCCTCGCAGCTTACGCCAACGAGGGTGTTCTTATTTATCTTAGGTGCGATATTGCTAAAAACTTTGCTTAGCGAATAATGACAACTTCGCCTTCAGCAGAAACGGTTCTGCCAAATGCAGTGGTCAAGAAGCGGATGGGGAGGAAGATGCGTCCATCTGGAGTTGGTACTACTTGAATAGAACCGTCTGGACCAGAATGACCTGCAAGTGCTGCGATGTCGGTTGGTGCACCATTGACTTGGGCGATGTTGCTGCCTACTGTCATGACTACAGTTATTTGGTTGCCGTGTACATCTTCGCCTGAAATTGTTGCTGTGTTTGTTGCTTCGTTCCATTCAACGCCAACTTCTGGGCTACCATTGATGATATAGCCAAATGCACGGGCTGAAAGGAAACCAACGCGTAATGGTGGATTTGTATTTGGTGTGTCAACCCAACGGAATGGATCGTCTACGCCAGCGATTGAGTGCATACCTGCCCACAAACGGTGTTCTACTGGACCAACTACTGCTGGTGGTAGTGGGGCTGGTTCTGGAGCTGTATCCCATACGCCACCGAATACGTTTTCTAGTACGGTTTCGTTAAATGGTAGGCTTGTGAATACACCACGGCTCATTGGAGCAATTGCTGCACTTTGAGCAATACCTGCTACATTAACTGGTTGTGTGATGTGAGGTCTGTTAGCAAGACGCAATGCATTGAATACTTCTTGGTCGTTGTTAGCAATACCTGTACCAGAAACGATGATTTGATAATCAACACCTGGGAAGGCTTGACCTTCAACGTTCAAGTTGCTGATTCTGATAACTGGAGCAGGAGCGTCGCCACCGTATGGTTGACGTGTTACTGTAAATGCAACACCAGCGCGGCCTACGTGACCAGCTGCTGCTGGAGACATCAGACGACCTGTATCAAGTCTTAAACCAGATTCATTTTGGTTTACAACTTCAACTGTTGGGATATTAACAAGGTTAATGTCAAAGTTACGGCCGATTGTATCTGTACCAACATAGATCCAAAGTTCTTCGCCGATAGCAAATGCACTGTTGTCTACTACGTCGATAACTACGTCACTAACTGGTTGAACGCCTCCAACGATGTTGTAGAGTGTACCTGTTTCAACAGCTGTTACGCCATCAACAAGGTTTAATTGGATTGCGTCACGTGCATGTGCAACTGTTACTACGCGTTCAGATTCAGGAAGGTTGGCAACACCAGCACCACTAATTGTAACGTCAATGTTTGAGCCATATTTCCATTCGAAACCAGCTTCAACTGATAGCCAGAAGCGAACTTCCAAGATACCGTTATTGTGATGGTTTGGTACGTTTGGATTTACTTCATGAATGTTTTGTGATGGAAGATAAAGTGTTGCACCAAGGTCTGAAATACGTCCTACGTTAGCAACGTTAGGCATTCTTTGGTCAATAGCAGATACCCAGCCGCGGAATGTCATCCAGTTTTGGTTAGAGTTACGCCATGCAGCAGGACCAATGTCTGAGCCGCCAGCTACAACACTGCCTGGGCCAGCAATACCTTCTTGACCACCCCAGAAGTTGTTGAGTTCGCCACGATTCCAGTCACCTGTGCGGAAGTTACCTGCACGGGCTTCCATACCAAGGATACGGATACCTGGGTGAACGCCGCCTTCATCATCAAGGAATTCAAAGTTAATTGGTGTACCAAAACCAGTAGAGAATCCACCAGGAATGGTTTCTTCGATGACTAGTGTACCGGTCATAACACCTTGGTGATATGCTGTACCTTCGTTGTCACGGTTCCAACGCCAGTTGCTGGTGTCGGCTTGTTGTGCAGCTGTTGGACGACCATATTCACCTGTTGGATGCACAAAGTTTTGAGCTCTAAAGTTACCAAGGTGACCTGCGCGGATGTCAAAAACTTCATGAACTTCAGCTGTAAGTGATGCGTTGCCGCGTGTACCTACGTGAAGTGTGTCGCGTTGACCTGCGTTTAGGATTGGATGTCCTAGGTATTCAAGGTTTTCCACCCAGTTGTTCACGGTCCAGTTGTTTACTGTCGAATTAACCATTACATTTGTATTAGCAGTAACAGGAATGTCAGGAGCACCTGTTACCGTAGCACCTGTCACGGCGTTTACTAATGATTGATTAGAATGTGTATTGCTTGGTGTTATGAAGAATATTTCTACGGTTGAACCAACTGTTGCGCCATTTGCAGCTCCAACATCATTATTGCGGAATGCCGCATTTACAGCGTTAGCAATTGGGCTTCCAACCATTGCTGATGTTACAACCAAAGATGTGTTGTGAGCTACCACTGCGTTTACGGTAGACACTGGTGCTGTCGCTGTACCACCTGCGGTTAGTCTACCAACTTGGACATCAATTCTTACATCACCTACACTTGCAGCGTTTGAATCTGGAACAAGCCACAAGTTGCGAAGTTCAATCCATCCTGTAGTACCAAAAACAAGGTTACGTCCGAATGTATTGATTGGGATATAAATACGGTGACGACCATCTGCGTGTGTTGCGCCCGCAGCAACATTACGTGTTCCCCATACAGGGCCAATGCCTAGTTGTACGTTAGAGCCACCACGATTAGGAGCAGCTGTTGTATTGGTGAAACTAGCACCATAACCAGCACCGCCGGCACGCACTTCAAGAGGCTCGGACAAACCTGTACGGCCAAATGTGATATCGTTAGATACCATGCCGACTCCGCCCGGATGAGCAAATGACCAGCTATAGAAAGCAGGTGCAGTCAACATAACATGCATTCTTCCGTCTAGGTTTGTTAAAGCACCAATATGGTTTTCAGAAATTCTAATTGGTGGAACATGCAGTGAAGAAGAAAAGCCTCTTGCACCACCAGTTACAGACCAACCAACTGTACGTGCGCCGGCACCTATTAGTGATTGATTAATAAGCGAAGCCTGTGGAACACCGTCCATCACTCTGAAGATGCGCATCCAAGCACCAGGAGGACTATCTGGGTTGTCACCATTTTGCCAGCCACCAAGACCTCTGATTGGAAGAATAAATTCCAAATTGGTTCCGGCTGGAAGTGAGTTTAAGTTATTGTTGCGGATAACTTCAATTACAGCTGTGCTACTATCCCCACGTGTTGCAGAAACTAGCTGCACACCAAACTCAACTGGATTGTTACCATCAGGCAAAACAGTTGTTGCATTTAGTGGAAGAGCAGCTCTTGTGTTTGTTGCGGGTGTAAGTGGTGCTCCATTAGGATAGAAGGGGTTATTGCCTGAACCTGTATTCCATGTGCCGCCTTGATTACCTGCCCAACCTGCATTAACGCGATCTTGTGCGCTTATGCCAGAAGGCACGGCAGCAGTTCCATGTGGCCAAACATATGCATGGCGAAGATTAACAGACAATGCGGTTACTGAAGTGTTAGCAAAGTGACTTGCCGGAATAACAACACGTAGATTTGTTTGTGAATCCACGTTTGATTGCTGACTAATAGTCAAAGTTCCTGGTGGATTACCTGTGCCGTTAAATGCGGTTTCAACATGGTCTCCACCATTTGTAAGCAACGTACCAACGGCAACGCTAGCACCATGCGCGTTGTTAAATCCGGTTGGGGTAATAGCTGGTTCATTACCAAACACATTCACTGGCACCATTGATACTAACATAACAAATGCCAGTAGTAATGCTGCTTTCTACTTAGCTTTTTGCAAAAACACAAAAAAAGCCCGTAATCACAAGCTTTGTTAACATACTCGAACATTTTACAATAGCATCATATTGACTAAAAAAATCATTGTCATTATAATCTGAAACAAGCAGACCATGGCGGTGCTTAAAGGGCTGGACTCCTAGAAAGGAGAACAGCCAATGACTTGTATTCCATTATCACTATACGAATTGTTTAGTTTGGTTCTAACTGTGGTTTTGATATATGTCACATGGAAATATAGCAACAAAATAAAATAAGCCCGCCTACAGGAAGGAATGGCTTATTTTAGCACCAATTAAAATTTAGTTGGGGTTCAGTCATATCCACCGTTAATGGTTTGTGACCAAAAAAGGGAACGTTTCCAACGACGTTCTCTTTTTTATTTATACCCAATTCTAGCAAATATCATGCCAAAATGTCAATGAAAATAGTGATTTAAAAAGCAAAATCCCTTCATCTTAAAAAAATGTCAACAAATTGTATCATTCATCCACCCAATAACCATATACAATACCTTCAATTGTGGAACAGACGTATGCTGTGTGGGCTATCGCGCCCGTTAGAAAGATTGTCAACCCACAAAAGAAAAAAGACGACAGAGCGCAAGTGCATCGTTTACAAAAACACGACGTATGCTGTTTGGGACTAACACGCCCGCAAGAAAGATTGTTGTGCAGTCAAACAAAAACATTTGCGCCAATCTGTGTCCGCTAGTATGGAAGCCACAGGACATTATCACAAGCCTGTTTCAGAACACCTAACAAACGCTAAGTTTTTCGTAAGCGTGGTAAACTCCACGCCTATTTTTGTTTACAGGCTTTTCCAGCTATACATCAACATGCTATTCATAATACACCACATTCCCCACAGGCGGATATGGCTCGGCCTCCCCACCTTGCGACAACGCTATCTTCTGCCCTTTGTATTCATCTCGTGATATCTCGCGAAAATCTCTTTTGTCATTTGCAGCATAAATGACATATCCCAAATCATTATCACCTTTGTCATTTCAAACTAAACAACATCGCATCTATGCCTCATTTTAACCACTCCAAAAAAAATGTCAACAAACTGTATCATTCATCCACCCAATAACCATGTACAATACCTTCGATTGTGGAACAGACGTATGCTGTGTGGGCTGTTGCGCCCGTTAGAAAGTGGGAAAAGATTGAAAATGAAAACATCTGTAGGCATTGATATTTCCAAAGGGAAAAGCATGGTAGCCGCCATCGCAAGCAACAAAAAGGTTGTGCTAGAGCCAGTTGAATTTTTACACACACAAGAAGGGCTTAGTCAACTAGAAAAGATACTCACCAGCATGGGCGAAAACACGCGCATCATCATGGAAGCCACAGGGCATTATCACGAGCCTGTTTCAGAACGCCTGACAAACGCTAAGTTTTTTGTAAGCGTGGTAAACCCCACGCTTATTTTTGATTACGGAAACAATACAGTGCGACAAATAAAAACCGACAAGAAGGATGCCCTAAAAATAGCGCGATATGGAATAGACCACTGGGAAGAACTGCGTGAATATGTACCAGAAGAAAAAATAAGGCAACAACTCAAGGCGTTTAGCCGCCAGTATAATTTATGTATCAAAACGGTGCATTCATTAGAGAACAACTTGATCACTTTGCTTGACAAAACATTCCCAGGGCTTAACCGCTTATTTTCTAGCCAAAAAAGAAAAGACGGACACCAAAAATGGGTAGACTTTGCCGCCACCTTTTGGCATTCAGATATCATTGCGCGCATGACTGAAACCGAATTTGTAGACGAATACAAAGCATGGTGTGCCGCAAAAAAATATCAATTTAAAGTAGAAAAAGCGCATGACGTTTATGCCGCAAGCAAAGGCCACATGGCAACCCTATCTGAAAGCGAAAATACACACCTACTTATCTTCACTGCTGTACAGGGTGTAATCAATACGTCAATCACTTTAGCGTCATTTAAATTAGAGCTGATTCGCCTTGCCAAACTGTTGCCGGAGTATGTTACTGTATCAAATCTATACGGTGTCGGCGCGTTAACCGCCGCCCAACTGATGGCAGAAATAGGCGACGTGCGCCGTTTTCATAGCCGCAAAGCACTGGTCGCTTTTGCGGGAATAGACCCCCTGCCCCACCAATCGGGCAAGCTCAATAAAAAAAGCACCCAAACATCTAAGCGCGGCTCTGCCCCCCTTCGCAAGACTTTATTTCAAATTGTGAGTATTCATTTGCGGCATTCGCCGGAAGGTGAACCAGTTTTCGAATTTTTAAATCGCAAACGCGCCGAAGGCAAGCCGTATTTTGTGTATATGACTGCCGCCGCCAATAAGTTTTTAAGGATTTATTATGCGCGGGTGAGTGAGTTTTTGAATGGGTGAAGAAAAATGCTGATAAATTGCTTCAAATTTCAACGCAAACATCAAAAAATAACCGATGCTTCCCGTTGCGTAGGAGTCGGTTATTTTTATGCTTTTGTTTGAAACCTTTGAAAATTGAATAAAATATAATATAATGAGCTATATAAATCAGATAATAGGGTTGATATTATGAAAATGCTTGAATTAGCAAGTGTCATACTTGATATAAAAAATATTGTGTCCGAGACGCCAGATGTAATAAAAAGAGTTGGCATTTTTGGCTCGTTAGCAAAAAACAGCTTTACAGACCAAAGCGATATAGATATCGTTGTAGAGTACGCTACAACTCTTGATTTTGATTACAATAGGTATACATTGTTTTGCAAAGCTTGTAACAATATAATGGATTCTATTTCTGAAAACTACGGTCGCAATGTAGATATACTGCATGTACAGCAAGAACATCCTGACAGCTTGATACATGAAATACAAGATGAGGTTGTATGGGTATGACTGAAAGAGATTATAAGGCATTAAAAAAGGTGCTTTTAAAACAGGAGGATTTATCATCTGCAGTAAAGGAATTTAAAATTGCTTCTCCACGGGAGATGGGAACTACCCATAAAATGGTCAGACGTGGGCTTGTAGGTACGGTAAGCGATATATTTGAGTTAACCAAGCAAATGAGCCAAGATACTAAAGATAAGCTACCGCTAAATAATGATATTATTAAACAGTTTAGAAACACAGCAAGTCATCGGTATGACATAATAGATGATCTTCTTGCTTTTGCGTGTACAAGTCATTGTATTGATAAAGCGTTAACTAAAACAATAAAAGATTTAATAGATAATTATGCCTTATGAAAATTAGTTTGGAAATTTGACAAATTCAACTTCTTGCATTTTGCAAGAAGTTGAATTTATTTTTGTGCTTTCCCGTTCATCATTACAGTCACTGCACGTTCACATGCGCCGTAAATTAGATTGACGTGCTGCATTGCATAATGTGTATTGATATTGTACAATTGTATTAAGATAGGAGTGAATCAGCTTGCCGCAAGGAATCGCTTACAATAACAAAGATATTTTAATGAAAGCACTTAGTCAACTATATCAAAACAAATCATTGTCCGTGTATGGGCTCAATATTCCGCGAATCAAACGCATGATTTCCACCAGCTATCCTGCAGTTATTGCAAATGAATTGCGCGACGATAACGCATTTTTGTTAGAAGACAATACACTCTATATTCAAGAGTATGAATCTACAATAGATAATGATGAGTGCTTCATTAAATACATGCAATATGCTTATCTACTCCTTAAACAACTAAAAGTAGAAGGTATAGCTGTGAAGAAAATTGTAATTGGTGTAATATATACAGGAGACATACTGGAAGCACCTAAAATATGGGATACGGGTGCCATATCCGTTCAAATACATCAGGTGTTTTTGTCAAACTTTGATACGCATGGCATCTATTCAGACATTAAAAAGAAGATTGACGCTAGCGAAAATTTATCCGACGAAGATATACTTAGGCTGGTTGTACTTCCCCTCACGCAACCTAAAAAAGCAAGTAAGCAAAAGTTAATCGAAGATACTGTTGTCTTAGCAAAGCAAATAAAAGATGAAAAACAACAACTTTTTGCAATAGCGGGAATTTTAACCGCCACAGACAAATTTATTAACCGCAAGTATTCAGACCAAATTAAGGAGTGGATAAGAATGACAAAAGTTGCGCGTTTGTTTGAAGAAGAAAAAATTGAGGCTGTAAATAAAGCTAGGCGTGAAACCCGACGTGAAGTCCAAAATGAAACTCAAAAACAGATTGCACAAAAAATGCTGCTTAAAGGCATGGATTACCTTAATGTAATGGAATACACAGGGCTAACTCGTGATGAAATTGAACAAGTACGAGGACTTGCTAGAGTCTAAAGTAAAACAAATGCTGAAAAAAACACATAAACTTTTCTGGTTGCTTTGGTCTACAAGTTACGAAAATAAGCCGTTCTGTTAGGGTGGGCTTATTTTTTTACCTTTTGCTTTGACCTATTTATTACAGTCACATTACATAAACAAAAACGCGGCATAAAAATTCCATGGGTTCAAATACTATGGAAGCAGAACACAATAAAGTGTAGTGTTCCCAAATAGTTAAACTGAGGGATAATATTACAAGAATGTTACAATTGTTTAAAACCCTTGAATGCGCAATTTGCGCGTGATATTATCACCTGCGGTTGCTGGAAATATAATGGTAGGCAAATATAACAAAAGTGGGTAATGTATTACAGTTACCTTACACTGTAAATGTTTGCATTGACCGCCATATTTTCCAGTGCTATACTCTAATTATTAGGCGATGTAGGAAATCTTTGTTAATATTAAAAGATAAACCCTGCAATACGTCAAAATCACTCGAAAGGAGGTACTGGTTTTTACGGGAAACGGCACGCACGCCTTGGCCTGAATTAGGCTAAAAAGGCGTATGGCCTGTAAAGCACTCGAAACAGGTAGGCAAGGCGAGTGAAATGTTGGCTGTTAAATGCCGACGAAGTGGCCAAAGTACCGTCGTTTCATTTTTTAGGGCTTTGAGAAAAAAGCCCAAGGCGCAACGCTTCCTATATATAGAGTTGACGAGCTTGCCGTTTGTGACAATGTACACAAATGCAATTCGGATTCCTATAATATACGATGCGCCCACAAGTTCGCGTGTATTGGGAACTCTCCCATGGAGGCGGCGCGAAAAAAGAAGCGGAAAAATGCAGGCAAAAAAGAATATAGAAGACCTGCAAAAATTTTTCAGAAACCGGAAGGAGAAAGTATGAGAAACATTAAAAAGAAAGCAGCATTACTACTGGCATTTGTTATGTTAGTATCAATGGTGCCAGTGAATGTGTTTGGTAATGAACCAGCTGTTACCAATCAACAGCACCAAGGCATGATGAACAATGCTAATGTTGGTTCTGGTCTTCATGACACAACAACCATTGCTGGTTGGGATGGACTAAACAATGCACAACGCAACACATGGTTTAGCCAAGGTATGCCAGGTGGTATTGGTAACTACAATGCTGTAAATGACAGAACATGGCTTAGTACCGTTACTGTAACAGTACCTTTCAACGCGCTTCACGGTAGAAGCTCACGCGTTGCTGCAAACCATCCTATCTTTGGAAATCAAGTACTTTATGAAACACGTCTTCAACTTGAATCAAGATATGCAGGCGTTTTCGCAAATGATTTGCGTAACAATAACGCAACAGACAGAACAGGTGCTCCTGTTTGGTCTAATCGTTCAAGAGGTAATGTTAACGAATCTGTTAACACTAACCCTAATCAGATTTTTAGTGCTAATCAAATGACTGCTAACCCTGGATTTAACAACGGCAGATTTGAAGGTGTAAGATTCTTAACAGGATCTACAACAGGTAATGTACCTACCTTCCCAGCCTTCCCAGGCGCAGGTGTACCTGTTGAGTTTGCTCTTTTGAACACACCAGAACTCATTGGTGGCGCAGGTCCTGGATTTGCTCTTAATGCGAATGTTGTTCTTGGTACTGCATTGGGCAACTACTATCCAGTAGTACAACTCGGTAGTGTATGGGGACACAGAATTGTACCTGTTACTCATCCTAACTCAACCCGTCTGAACGACATTACTGGCTTTGCAAATGGAGTTTTACCTGAAGCTAGTTTTGTAGCTTGGTCTCGTCCATTAGTTGTTGCAGCAGCGAACGCACAACCTGGTTCCACTGTATATGTAGCAACAGACTTCACGACTTCTGGTCCATCAATATTGCCAACAATACTCGGTGACGTGAACGACGCGGGTTACGTGGGCATTGAAACTAGACATCTAGGTGTAGCTCCTCCTGCTGGTGGTGCACCTACTGGTGAACACGCAGGTGTTGCTATCATCACATCACAAACAGGTGGCACACTAAGCACAGCAGTAGTTGCAGTTTACACAACCACACCAATCGGTGCTGGACACACAGGAACTTTGACATTTGAACTTCCTATGCGTGGTCAACGTGAAAACAACAACTGGCAAAATTCAACACTTACAGTCAGAACAGCTCCTGAATCTGGTGCATTTGTAACAATCATCAACCAGTTCCGTCTTGCTGTAGTTGGCGTAAGAAGCCTTAACTGGTCTGTAACAGGTGGTCCAAGAGGATTCTCTTCTTCACTACATGTTCCACCACTACGCATCAGCGAAAATCAATTTGGTACACTCAATAACGCCAACGGCGGAATGCACATTCGTCTTGAAGCTCCTGCATTCTACTCATGGTCATTTGCACCAGTTGCTGGTGTAGGCGTAACACAAGATATCGTTTCAGGCCGTACAGGTTTGAATGCTCCACTTGAAATCCGTGCTGGCGGTATCGCAGACGGTAACAGCTTCCAAACAACCCCAGCAGGAACACCTGGTCCAACCAGCGTTCCAGGCATTGGTGGTTCTGAAGTTATCTTGGAATATGGCAGCATTTGGGGTAACCGCACAGCTCCAGCTGGCGCAGCACCAAACGCTATGGGTCTTCACCGCATCTATATTCCAATCAACAATTTTGAACGTAACAACGCATGGGCACCTTCAACAGGCTGGATTGAAATCCGTAACCTGTGGCTGGTTCCAGATGCTAACGCACAAACAACTGGCGAAGTAAACATTGGTGTTCAAGTTGGCCGTTTCTCTGGTACTGGCAATGTGACAGTAACAGGAACACCAGAACAAGGATGGCAAGTAGTTTCTATCGCTAACAACGCAACAATTCCATCTAACGCAAGCAATATTCCATCAGGTCTACTTCCTGGTCAAGTGAACAACACTGGTGGCTCAATCAACGTAATTGTTCCTGTAACAACAGGCGGCAATATCGTTGGCGCAACAGGTGATGTTCCTTATCTGAACGACGTTCTTCAACCAGGTCAACGTACAACACTGCACGTTGGTAACCGCGGTAGAGCAGATCTTTCTGTAGAAGTACACGATGGCCCAGCAGAAATGCGTACAGGTCACTTGGGTAACTTCAGAGCTGCTAACTGGGTTCATAGCCAAGGCGAACATGGCCGTCCAAACAGCACCCCAGGCGATGGCCCAAGAGGCACATGGCGCTGGAACCGTGACAACGAAGGCCTAGCTTTCCACCACGGTGTGCAAACAAGCGTACTCATCATTGAAGAAAACATTCCTGGTGGTTTCTCTACAGGCTTCGGCTCACCAATCAACTTCGAATTCCTTGATGATGATGGTAACGTTCACCCAGGTATCCGTATCTTAGGTATGGAAGCACGTGCTGGTAACTTCCGCACAAGCGACTGGAACCGTGGCGAATTGAACAACTTCTGGGGCGGTAATGAAGGTATTGCTGGTCCATCTGGTGTGCTTCCAATCCTTGGTCAAGCAGCTGGTCAAGATATACCTGCTGGTTCATTTGGTCCATGGCGTAACTCAAACCAAAACTGGATGACATTCCGCGGCTGGGTATCTGCCCTTGACCAAAGAATGCCTAACGTTGCTAACGTAGGACGTATTTCAGACCTTGGTGCTACTCTTTACCTTCCTTCACAAAACATCAATGAAGTCAATCCAAACGTACCAAACCACCACAACCACGGTATCCTTGAAGTTCGCTTCTGGCTATCTGTTGAAGCTGGTTTCGAATGGAAATATGGCGAAAACATTGACGTAACAATCAGCGGCGCTGGTGTATCAAGCCTTGGCACCTACACTGCAACCGTTGGTCTTGCACGTGACTCTATCCAAATGAACCTTGCAGAAGGTGTTACACCTGTTGAAACAGGTACACTGTACAACATCGTTGGCGGCGTTCAACCAATCAGTGACGTAATCATCAATGTAGAAGACAACGGCGCATTCGGTATCGGCGAAGAACTTTGGATCTATGTTGGTACAGACACAATCGGCCGTAACTTTGACATTAACCTAGTTAATATCCCAACAGTTACAGTTAACGAAGCTTCTGGTTTAAGACTTGACACAGGTCGTTTGATGGCTCCTACAGCTGGCGGACACCTTGGTCGCGCTGGTGTTGCTTTCACAGTAGCACGTCAACCATACGGTGGCGACGCTCCTGCTCCAGTTATCACCATCAGCAACTTGAACGTTGAAGGTCAAGCTTTCCCAGGTGTTGAATATCAAATCATCATCTCTGGTACAGGCGTTGCCAACAACGACCAAGAAGTATTCAATGCACTACGTTTGGCTAACAGACCACACATCACACAACCAGCTCCTGTTGCAGGTCTTGCACAAGCAGCAGCCATTTCACCAATGAGCCGTGGTGTATTCACAAGTCTTCCATTCAACGAAACCGTACTTGAAAATGTATTCGGTGGCGTATGGGATACAGCTCCAGAACCAGCTCCACTGCCACCAGCAGTAGTTGGTCCAGTAGAACATCGTTTGTGGGCAGGTATGGGCCCAATCGCTGGCGTAGACGATCCATTCCGTTGGGTTGATACACCAGGCACAAACCTTCGTGTTGGCTTCCTTTCAGCCCGTGCATTTGGTTATATCATCAATGGTAGCCCAGATGTTGGTGTTGAATGGAACGAAGCAACAAACACAGCTACAATCACAGGTGAAGACATCAATGGCAACAGTGTATCCGTTGTTATGACAGTAGGCAGCAAC
>Ga0123352_10002587_pt1 | contig 25426 bp, 14 predicted proteins | sample TergutLab28metaG_FD_89700 | JGI IMG/M metagenome (GOLD analysis project Ga0123352, IMG submission 89700) | Labiotermes labralis P1 segment gut microbial communities from Petit-Saut dam, French Guiana - Lab288 P1 | ecosystem: Host-associated > Arthropoda: Insects > Digestive system > Gut ...
AACAGTATTACTATCACAAAACAGTATTACTATCACAAAACAGTATTACTATCACAAAACAGTATTACTATCACAAAACAGTATTACTATCACAAAACAGTATTACTATCACAAATCATCTAGTATAGATTACAAGTAATTCATTGTTAGCGCACATTACTTTCAAGGGATAGTAAACCTTTTAGAGGTTTGAGGCAAGAGATGGAATTAGTTTATATTTTAAAAAGATCTTGGACACACTGCCAGACCACATTGTACAAATGGAGTGGATGGTGTTGAAGAGGACTTATCTGGTTTCGAACCCTGGTTCATCCAGTGTGTAGTCTAGATGACGGCAAACTGCATAGTCACCACCATGAGCACTTCTGATTTAGCACATAACATTATATGTTTGTTGTTGATTTTGCTATATCCTTTGTAGCCTTTATTCCCCCCCCACCCACCTTCTTTATCTCTCTTTTCTCTTCATTCATGTACAGTCCAGACTTCCCACGTGGCTTCGTAATTAGCATGATGGTACTTACAAGTTGCCTGGACTAACAGTCTCAATGCCTCAATAAGCGTGATATAAGTTGACATTGGCATACTCGTATAGTAAGCATAAAATTTATTTTTCTTTGTAATAAATTCATTCTAGGATGTATCCATTCTTTTCGTTTTGTACTGTAGAGTGATTTTAACAGAAGTTGCATTAGATGCTAGTTGGTCTAGGCTGATCTAAGTTGCTGTATGTGTAAATACAGAAACGAATGTGTTGTACTGGTATGTTTATTTTTCATTGGACAGTAGGATGCATTTATAGTATAAACAGGTGTTAATAAATGCTTTAGAAATTTGTCAGAATTCAAATACTTTAAAACAATGGTAACGCATCAAAATCGTATGACCAGTTCAGAGCAGATTTGATTTGTGGAATGCTTAGTAACATTCAGTTCACAAACTTATGTCTTCCCATTTGCTGTCTTAAAACTACATAAAAATGTCATTTTACATGTAGTTTTGTTTGGGTATAAAATATGTCCTGTTACACTGAAGAAAGAGATTATTTGGCTTGAAGTGGGAAGAAGTGACAGCAGCTTGCAAAAATTTGCTTAACTTGGAGCTTTATATCTTCTTGGGATGATCCAGTCAAGGAGTATAAATAGAGGGTGGGGGAACAAAGCACACATGAATGAGCTCAGTAATGCATAAAACTTTCCGCTGGAAAACCTGAAGATATCAGAACTGTAAGAAGACCTGAAAATAGAAATAGGATGGGAAGGTGTAGAGCTGAAAGTAGGTTCCAGTGGTGATGCTTGTGTGGAAGATACTTCCAAGTTTCATGAATCGTTGGGAATTCCTCCATGGAGTTAGGGCAAGTATGGACGCCCTGTCTGGAATCAGATGACAATTTTAAAACTGGAGCTACATATTTAGCCGTAACAGTATTCCTTATCTACCTAACTTCAGGCATTAAATCCTAGATGACAATACCTGAACTGAGGGTAGTGTACCAATTTAATTTCTACTGAATTACTTTGTGAAGGCATTATGCTTGCGGTTTGGTGTATACAGCGTGTAATCAAAGAGGTCTATTAGAGGTTAATTAAATATCAGGTAGCAGCCTTACTTGTGTCCATCTTTGTTCTACTTTTATTTCAAATACCGGTTCTCTAGATTATGTGTGCCATCCAGCATAACTTCTAGGTTGATCTAGAGGAACAGTGATGGTGGCGATGATTTACTAGGACTGAACAATGTTAACTAATCAAGAAACTCGGGTTATTAGGATTGATATTACATTAGTTGACAATATAAAAAATGTGTGTAATTTATATAGCAGTCTCCAGAACCAAAAATGTGGAAAAGGTATGTTACATGTCCAGAAGTACATTAAATTGGCATATAAAGTCAGTCGACAATGACATTGAACAAGATGATGACAGTATTCACCAGTAGTCAGTTGAGCAACTGGATATCATTTGTTTTTCTTTTCATGCAATAAATGTTTAATGATGGGCCGACTGAAGTGATGCCATTCAGTTGAATATTATTTCAAAAGTATCGTCCTATCTTATCGATTCAGCGTGTATTGTCATTTGTTTAGTTCATATACCGTCCGATAGATGCTGCAGAATTCAAGCGTTTTATAGTTTTTTACATATTCCGATCCCGGGGCCGGGTTTAGGCTGTTGCTGCTAGCTCTGATCCGTGGTTGCTGTGGCAGCCATTCGCCGACGTACCAGCATTTAGTTGCGAGTTGGAAGTCGCTGTGCGTGGATGTATATGGAATTAGTAGTGTTCGTGGCGAGCAATTTAATTTCCGTAACCGTTCAGTATTGCTGTGAGTGGTAGTGTGCTTAGGTGAAGCCAGCAATATGGATACTGGCGGTGGAAATGCTGGATCATCAGATGCTGCAAAAACAAATCCAAATTCTACTTCTGAAACTTCTCAGCATTCGGGGTGTGGCTGTACTTCAGGAACAACCATTACTGTTCGCGTCACGCCAACAACAGGGGGCCAGTTCGATCTTCAAGTCGCAAAAACGGAAAGTGTTGAAAACTTGAAGAAACTAATATCCAAGAAACTTAAAATGCCCAAAGAACGGATATGTTTGCTACATAGGGACAGGTGAGTGACGTGTTCTAATAATTTTCAGTTGGAAACACGAAACCGTGGGTTGTAAATGTAAACGAAGTGCAGTGTGGCAACGCTGAAGTCTGTATCAGCTGTGATGACGTAGTCGAAGTAAGCAGCGGTACGTAATATAAAATGGCTGAATGTGAATTGGAAATCGCCGAAGAGTTTTGAAATTATGGAGTACCGAGAAATAGGCATATCTTTGATAATTTCCTCCCGATAGTATTTTTGTCCTACGATACTGTGATTATGTTACCAATAATTGGTTCTGTTGTAGGCAACTTCGTGATGGCACCCTACAAGAGAATCAGTTGATGGATGGAAGCAGATTAACCCTGTTACCTAGTGTTGAAACTGGTTTGCTGGTAAGTAATATATTATGTAAATAATCGAATTTCTTATTTTTCATGTAAATAACAAATACGGCTTCCCCCCACCAACAGGTACGTGTAACGGTCACATCGACTGTAGTTGCCTGGTCAGGTCACATATGCCCCAGCTTATTTCTTCGTTGTAGCAGAAGGCAGCCACACGCGGGGGGAATTTACTCGAGTTGGTTCCGTTTGAACCAGTTCTTAGTGGGTCATAAGTTCCAAACCGTTTCACGTAATAAGCAACGCTGAGTTCACATTTTATGGCGTAACAGTAATAGTTTTACATAATTTTGCACCTTACCTGATTGCAGATGTAGTCAATATAATCAGCAGTTCAGTGTCAGATCGAAGGTCCTGAAATAAAATACCAGTGTAGAATTGTTTTTCCCAGTTAATGAGGGCAACAATATGCTTTTCCTCACGTATTCATTGTGGGCTTATGTCCTGTGCTGTTGAATTTGTAACCATTACAGGATTTACAATATTAGTAACTTTTTTTGAAGTACCATTGCTTAAATAGACGGATGGATGCGTGGAGGTGATGCGCATTCTTAAGCGCATTGGCTTTTCGTTCTGTGTTTATGACTTGAAACAGAGCGTATACAAAAATGTAGAGAAATTGTAATGAAAATAGCGAGTGGGACGTTGGTATGGTGGACTGCTTTGTCTTTTTCCCAAAGCCATCGGGGACTTAGCCGAACGTAGTTGTGTACTACATGTTGGTGTTTTAAAAACCAATTGGCCTCCATTGTTTGCACCAAGGAATCCATACGAGAAATGCTGTAGATGCAGAAAATACACGTGACAAAAATTCCTTCTTCCACCTCAGATTAGTAGTTCTCGGGACAGTGTTGCCGCTGCAGCACTAAGGACGCGAGATGCGCCCGCCGCTTTGTTGCAAAGCTTGCAACCTGGTGGTGTTGGGTGGCTTGTCTGCTGTCATCCCACCCACCCCCTTCCACATGAACATCAGGCTGCTCAGGCCAGCATCTCCCTTCTCCCGCCCGTCTATCTGCCATCCTGGTTCTGACTGCCCTGTGGGTCGCTTCTGTAATCAGTGAGGCTGGAGATGCATTAGTCGTTCAAAGAACATCGTTCTGCAGTTATTATGCTATTAGCTAAGGTAGTAGATGCGAAATTATTTTTCCGTGTAATATTATCTGTGGGAAGTTTCTTGTGTCTGAGTGACGCAAAACCAGTTGTACAATATGTTGACTTATTTGGCTGGTGTGTTATGAGAGGGACACTCATCCACCTCCACCCACCTAATGAGCAGGATGAATCATTGGTGTCCAAAGTTGTTTGTGAGCCGTGTTGTTTGTGTAAAATTTCCGTTTTGCCAGGAAATAACATACTGGTGTTTACTTTAGTGCAGTGTTATGTAAAGATAAATTTATGCAGAAAAACGTTGTGATATTCGACTTTAGAAGACGTTATAAGATAGCTGTAATTAAATAGTGAGTAGTTGTATATAGGTGCATGGGCGTAGGTGTTTTTTTTTCTTTCAGTGGGCAACGCACTGAGTGTGTGAGGATGGGCCAGGCGAAGTAGGTATGTTGAATCAGTGAATAGGACGCGAAAGGTAGAAATTGTACTGGCAGGGGAATGTAATTGCAGATGGATAGGGAACAGTCCACATGGAGGACATTGGTTTAAACGGAAGGATTGTGTTAAAGTGGATATTAAGTAGAGTGTCTACTGGGTTCATCTGGCTCAGGCTAGGGCCGTGGAACCCTGTAGTGAATCTTCAGGCTCCATCAAATTATTATTTTTTTTTTGGCCGGGTGATTTTTACTCTGATGGGCTGGGAAAGATAAAATTACATACCCCATGAAATTAAGAGCTCATTTACCTTAACAGACGAGGGTGTTTAGCCTCTCCTTTGTGTTCAACGTGAATGTAATTAGAAGCAAAATAGATAACTTTGTACGAGTAATTTCCCGGCATTTTGTGAGGAAAAACGGTGATTGTGCGGCATGTCTTCTAAGTATTCAGGTTGCGCAAGTATAGGAGGTATGTTTCTTGGGCTGTAATTCTACTTCCGTCCTATGGGGACGGCCGGAAGTTAAAAGTGGACTGTTCTCCGCCATTCGGTTCATCATCTTCTCGTCTGTTGTTTGAGAGCATAAAGATTAAAGTGTACAAAGCTATAATTTTTTCTGTTTTTTGGGGGTGGGTGTGAAATTTAGCCTCACATTGAGGGAAGAACATTGACGGAGGGTGTTCGTGAATACTGTGATGAAAATGTAGATATTAGGCCCTAAGGGGGAGGAAGGGAGTAATAGGAGTGTGCAGAAATACGCATGATGAGCTTCATGATTTTTACGCGCCAAATACTATTAGGGTGAACGGATCAGGGAAGATGAGATGAGTGCGATATGGGGCACGAATTGTGGTGGGAACACGGTAAGGAAAGGTAATATTAAAATTTATATTTAAGGACCGCGGTGGGAGATTGTGAGCTGGATTCACGTTGTTCGCTTTAGGGACCGGTGGCAGGCTGTTGTGAATACGGTAATGAACCTTCGGATTCATAAAATGCAGCAAATTTCGTGGCTAGTTGAAGAACTGTTATCTTCTCGAGAATGCCTATGCTCCAGAGAGTTGGTCAGAATTACCACAACGCCGTCGGGCCCCTCCCTCACCCTTGCTGTTCTCAAACCAGCCAGACGCTGTACGGGCCTCCCCGTATCTGTCAGTGCCGACGGACAGTCACTTCTCCAAAAGGACATTCCTCAACTCCTTCATTGGCCAGTCGCACTGTTTTAGGTCTCATTTCCACGTAGGGCTGTTCTACCAGTGCACGAAAGGCTGCGATCCGACTGCATCACAGCCACTGCGGATTGTCGATCATACCTTCGCCACTTCAGATTTTGAATAGACAGTACTGTCGCGGCGACTAGTGCCTCACCTTCCGTTACTGAAGGTTCGGGTTCGAATCTCGGTCCGGAGACTGGTAATATGAACTGATTGCGTTACTGCCAGAAATTTCTTAATAAACCCTCGCCCCATCCCCGCTTCCCCATACATTTTACAGCGCCACAGGTAATAGTTTGCTAAGTGGAAGTGTGGGTTCAAAGTAATGATGCAGTATTTTGCGACCACTTCAGTACAGTAACTACACTGCTGCATGGACGACCGAGGTATCGGGGTCGATTCCCGTTAGGAGCAAGAGATTTTACTCATCGCAACGTTCCGATCTGCTCTTAAATCCCACGCTGCCTTGTGTCCCCGGGGCTCTTCTCTGACGGCGACGGTGGGACCTGAAGCTAACAGCCCTATTGTTGACGTTAGAGTGCAAGGAGCTATACTTCCAACCCCCCCCCCCCCCAATACATCTGAATGGCTTGGTGGCTAATTACACTTGGACAGCTTTTCTCAGTCGCTGCCCCCAGGTTAAGTGCTGTCCTTTATACCTGTAGACGGAAGCAGAGCTAGCTACCTCAACATAATAAACTGTAAAAGTCGAAGCTATTCCATTACAGGCCTGAACAGTCTCTTAGGGATTCATGAGGTTGAGGCTGCCAGAATCTGTAGACAGTCGACTCATGAAGGTGGTGGGGCTCTCAGTCCTACGTATCGGCCACCTTTACTCCCCAAGAGAAGATACCTGTCATATTCATTCCTATTAGAGGCTAAGTCGAGCTCAGGGTCATAGTGCGGCCGATATGATTGTCACTGAAAAATCGCAATGACCGCATCGGGAATCGAACCTGCGACCTTCCGACCTGTAAAGCAGTGCCTCAGCCAACTGCGCCACTGTAGTCTGTCTATATCAAGGCGAGTGACAAAGTCCAAAGAAAGAAGATTACGGCACTAAGTTACATACCGTCGTCAGAGCTGTACGGAAGTAATTTTTCACCTGCCCGTGCCTGTTGGGTTTATAAGGCTTATTTTTTCCGTGGCTTTGGTGTTCGTTCTCCTTGTTTATGTTTTAACTTTACGTTGTTTTTGATACGAAATAGTGCTTATTAGCATTCCGGCCGGTTGCTTTATGGAGCCTTTTAGTGCCTACTATATTAGGCCGGCTTCATCACTGCTCCTGTGCTTGTTTTGTTGTAAGCACGTCCTTTCATCGAGTGACATCTAAGGCGCGTGTACATACGTTTCACGTGTAAACATGCTGACTGTCTCGAAAAACATTAAAGATCGGTATTACTTTGTTCTCGAACCTTTTTGTCCACAATCTTAAATGGTAAATCACGCTGACCTTGCGACCCAGATATGGTTTTATCAAGCTGTGACGCCGAGAACATGCTTGTAAAAGCGAGCGGACCTAAACTAGTTCAACGTTGACACCGGTCATACGCAGCGTCATGTCATGAACACTGTGTAGTGCCGTTATTCTCAGCATCCCAGCAAATCGCCACAGACTTAAGCACAGTTTTAAAATATGTTCACGACGATGTGCATTCAAAACTGTTCTCTTCGGATCGTCTGAGTCGCTGCCCATCCGTACTTTCGCCCACGTACTAAATGGTCTAGAGTCCTTTCTTGTATCCGTATGGAATTTGGCATTGGAGAGTTTTATGAAAAACTTTCGAGCCATTTCAGTTTTCCTTTAGAACCGCCAATTTTAGCGACCACTTCACACGAAGATCTATTTTCGTGTCTTTACGCATAAACCATACACATCCGTTCTGCCTGCTGCTGTTTGTATGAGCTATAGCCGTAATCTTGATATAAAAACAAAATCAGACTTATTTAATTGAAATTCCGTATGACAAATATGAGAACCTGGTGTTCCATATAGTTGATTTCCCCTTCGTATCACAACAAAACGCTAAATCAAGGGTAACAGGAACTGTTCATGGGCTGTAGCTTGGCGGTTAGGGTTGGTACAGAAGGGAACGTACCATAGTTACGTTATACATGGATTTTCTCTAAATTGGCCAACTTTAATTGGAATCAGATGGTACCGAAAGCATAATATGGCCGTTCGGGATGTGGGTCTTAATAGCACCGTTCCCGGTATCAGTATCACTGTCGCTTTCTTTTCGTATTCTTCTTTACCTGTAAGCACACCCCTATCATTCAACGCTACAGAATCCCAACGGAAGAGAACGTGTTTTGAGATTGGGATTGGAACCGGCTGCCTCAGGAATAGAGTTGGTCGTAGTCGCGTCAGTACTGTACGGAACATGCAGGGTCGTTTGCATAAGCTTTGTAGCGAAAGAAGCAGGAACGCCATCTCCAGGATCGGCTTTTGAAATTGCGTTGTATTCAACTGGTGCTTCATTGTGCCAGAAACTGGTGAATTTATCCCGTTTGGTTTTTATGTAGAACTCGCCCTCACATTTGTGTTGAAATTCTGACCCTTAGGGTTATTTTTGTTGGAAAAGCTGTAGGTTTTTACCTGCGTCGCTATTCAAAGATTTTCCATGAAACGGTTCCCTTTATTCCTCATATAATGGCCGAGAGCAGGTGACAGTCTTTCGAATGTCGGCCCTGTTTTCTTCCTTCCATCTAGTGCAGAATTTTTTCGGCGCCCAGTAAAACTTGCTGAAGGTTTGTGCGTTCTTGGGTGTTTAAACCATGTCGATTGTAAGTAGTTACCGACGTTTCGAAGTCACTAGATCGGAACGTCGATGTGTTTACCAGTTAACAGTGCGTAACGTCCCAGAAGACTTCCTCAGCCAGGCTACTAGAAGATCAACAGATCTCAGAAACGTTCTTTTCATGTAAATCGTTTCTCTTTTGTCTCTCAACGACTCGTTTATTCTTTCTGTCTCCCTCCCCCATCGCTTTTCACGTGATGTCCATAATTCCCTGTTTTCTTGTGAACGTTATCGCTTGCAGGTCCAGGTTATAGCACAAAGGTATGAGATTACGATGAGATTTTTTTTTGGTGCTTGTGGACCCCTCTGCGTGGTTGCCCGTTTTACCTAAATGTGCGATTACTCGCCGAGCAAGAAGTAATGCCCGCGCTTGAACTGTAGCCGCGTTCTAGCACAAATATAATTGTAAACAGTGGCCGGGTCTCATGTAGTAGTGGTAAGGTATAGGTCAGTTGTTAGTCTTTTGCCAGTGAAGAATCAAGCGTAGCTGGCGGACCGGCCTATGGCTGTTGTCAGGGTAGTTGTTTCGCCAGCCGTTCTCTGTCGTGGTGCAAGTGAATGTCTCATGGCTGTCGGCTTGAAAAGTTCACTGGACAGAAACGAACAGATGACCCGTACAAAATTTGTCTGCAAGTGTTAGCAATGGGCGAGCCTAAGGTAGCAGCAGCCTTATTCAGACTGTCGTCTAATTTTTAAGTAGTCGACGGGCAGAGCAACAGATATTTGTGTCGTGGTTACACGTGCACATTCACTGGATGGTTTTCGCACTCACTACAAAAAAAAACAGCTAACCCCGTTATAACGCCAAGAAGGGGACTGAATATTTTGTGTCGTTATGGACGAGTGCTGTTATAACCGAAAGTATAATTTTACGGTTAACAGTGAGGAATTAATTGCTACCACAGAATATAATACGTTATAGATGTGCCGCTGAAACCGATGTCGTTATAACCGGGTTCGACTGTAATTTTTTTTTTGCAACATGAATTTCATGAAGGTCTTCGGCAGTTTAATGGAAGAAGTTTAGAAGTGTGATTTCGTAGAAGAAACCACTTGGTTGTAACTTGGACTGGCTGGGTGGAGGTTGGGGAAAATTAAACTCTGCCCAACAGAAATGAGTTTTGGATGCTGACTGGGCTGGAACTTGTGTTGCTTGTTGCGAGGGAAGCTGTTAAAGTGCTGCATTTACTGTTTCTTCGGTACAGTAATGTGATGTGAAGTAAGAGGGAAGCAACTGTAACTGCGTGGGATATTCAAGGAGGAGAGTTGCATTTATTTCTTTCTCCATTATTCTTGATACTTTTGGCTTTCATCGTCCCACACACTCCGTCCCTCCATTTTGGTGTTGTTTTCTAGGAACATGGGTGTCATAGTGGCGCTGCGTGTGCGTGTAATAGCCTACATACATTTGGTGGTGGTGATCTGCAGAGTGTTGGTTGGGAAATGCAGTAACACTCTTCACGGTATCTAGCTTCACGCTGAAGAGGGGTGGGTGTATAGGGGATGTGGTGATAAAGCTGTACACTTCATACAGCAGCCGCTTTACTCAAGGCTCCGAAGGCTCTTGTTACAGAAGATAAGTACATGGCCAAAAATTAAGCACCCGATATGCACTCCCTGACCAGGCACTGTTTTCTTCTTAGCGAAACGTCGGTGGCTTTTGGTGTGGGTGTGCTATTCGTTAAGTTACTCCGAGATTATGTCGCAGGGTGCGAAGGCTAAAGAAAATTCACTCAGATCAAAATACATTACTTGTGTGAAGCGTTTGTTCATTTCTGTCTGCATGTAATTTCCTTTAGATACCGTTCTTGTAAATCAGCGTGCTGAAGTAGAACCGCTGCCCAGAATTTACCAACGGAAAAAACTGTCCACTATATACAGGTGTCCTTGGATTTATTTGGATACTGGGGATCTCGCTTTTTCTGAGGAAACTTCTTTACAGTCAGTAGACCATTTGGTCGTTGTTTAATTGGGTATCTTGTTCGGCAGAGTTTTTGTCTAAAAGACTGACAGCAAGATCTGGCCCGATATTTTCATATTCAATGTAGTTTCTGTAAAATGTCACAAAATTACAATTTATTTTGCTGGAGTATGTAATTTTAAGTCAGGTGCATGAATGGCAAGTTGAGATCCAGGTAGGTCACTGTGTGAAATGTGCCGCCTGTTCATATTTACCTGTCATTTAGGTTCTGACATAAGCTGTATACACAGAGAATGTTAACACTGGTACTGCCCCGTCCCGTGCAGTAGACCTGTACATAGTGGATGATATCCCTTAGCACTCCCTACGACGGTCGGGTGAGTTCAGATAGGTCAAGTCAAAAGCGTGAGTATAATCAATTACTGCATGACATTCCATCCACTGGTTTGTTGGGTGTTTTCATTTATTACAAGCCTAAAGTCAAATTTGTGCACATCTCTAACCACACAGATCACTAAAAAAAATAACTATGTAATCACACATACACAAAACACAACTGCATTTCACCCCAGTTTATTTTGTAACTTGAAAATGCGGGTCACACGCAAGGGTCTGTCGGCTCGCCAATCAAACAACTGCCAAGGTCAATTGCAAACTCCTCATTCAGTGTCTGTAGGACCACCTGAAGATTCAGCACTGCCGATACAAAGCCGGCTATTGGACACTATCCTGTGCAAGGCTCATTTACCTCCCATCTGCCTTCCCAGAGATCAGTCTTTGTTATCTCCCGATCTTATCGTTTTCTAAGAGGTTTCAGGCCCTATAATTTTGTTTGTATTTTTTATTGTTGTCGTAGCTGTGTGTTCGAGATTTCTCTTGCCTAATACTAGATAAGGGTTCATTCATGATGTGGCCCTCGTCAGAATTGTTGGAAATTGAAATGTTTATGTATAACGGCATTGCCGCTGGATAATTTCTGATGAAGACGAATATTTCAAAGCATTTTGCTGTGGCCACTTTGTCACAGGATAATACTCCCTGTTTTCGTTTGTCATACTTTAAAGGATACTGCTATGTGTTCTCATCTTTCAGTGTATTGTACAGCTACTCGTTGCGCGTGTTGTATGTCGTACAGAAAGCGAATTGAACGCCGCAGTTTGTGCACTTGGAGGAGGTCGGGGCTACGGATTGCGCTTCAAGATGACTTTCATGGGTTTCCACAGCCTTCGGAGGCATATGGTTAGATCGCTCTCTCCCACCCGCTTTCCACTTCATCACATTCATCCTACACTGGTATGCTACAGTTGAAAAAGCGTTAAGCCCAGAATTAGTGTAGAACCTATCCGTTTTCACGTGTCCAACTTCGTAGTTTGCTTTCTCCTCCCGCGTGAGAGTAATGGCTTTGACTTCAGATTAACAGGTCAGTACGTTTAGTTTTATATAAGCTGATTAAATGTGTTCCTGCTGTTGAAAGAAAACCACAGTCCACATCATCTCATGACACACGCGTGGGTTTTCCGTATTGTGACTACGGGAATAATTCAAAGGACGAGAGTTTTAAAATACAGTGGTAGTACACAAGGCTGTGCCAGAACCTGTCCACGTGTATGCCGCGAAGTCTCATGTGGGAGTGCTAGTTTAAGCTAAACACATTCCTCACCTCTGCGGTAGATGGAGGTGAGTGGGTCAGGTTCACGCCCATCCGCTTTACCCCTGGGGAAAGATCCCCTGATACCGATTGAATAGGAGGCTCTGTGGCCTCAGAACCATTCTGGACGTTTCGGAGAAGATGAATGTTTTGCACTTGCAAGGAATCAACCGTCCATCCTGTAAACCACTAACGCCTGTTCCAACTATGCTATTATTGTGAGTTTTGAGGTTCTCGCAGCGGTGGTGCTGTTTCAAATCGTCTGGCGTGTTACGCCGCATGGACTGGTAATTGCTTATCGGCATTTCGAAATATCATATTTCCTTCAGTCCAGTCCAATCGCCATGGTCTGTTTGATCGTAAAGATAAAGGCAGTACGTCCCTTCGAAACGTCGATAGCTTATATACCGGTCGACACGGCCTAACATCCCAGACGTCTTGAAGTCTACGCTGTTGTAAAATATTTAATTTAAGAATTCATATTTTCGTAAGCGGTTGTGGCTTCGAGTTATTTCTTCTTACAGTCGACTAGTGGCGAGGTTAAGAATGCGTGGAGTTGTACCTGTACTCTTCTATATTGCGTCATGGCGTGCGCAGGAAGAACTTTGCCTTGGCCGTGCAGCTGGGACTGGGTTTTGAGCTTCATTGATTGTTGTTGTGTAATAAATGTTTATGAGTAAACGTAAAGTTATGTTTGTGTAGTTACGCCGCGCCTTGAAGGCGTGTGGGAGAGGGAAGTACAGTGTCGTGCTAGTAGGCAGAAGTAGAGGAGGTGAAAGATCAGCTTGACACACCGTCGCCTGTATCCTGGGGTCAGAGCCATCTGTACCCATTAGGTACGAGGCTGGGTGGGCTGCAGGGCTGGTCTAGGCGCTGTGGAGTGCAGAATCTGCCTCTCCGAGAATCAGACTTCGATCTGCGGTTGTCCAGCCTCGTAGCCTAGTCAGTGTACCGAACGAGCTAGGCGCGGCGGCTTCTCTCAGACTGGAAGGCCGGAAAGGTCGTAGTTTTAAAGGCGAGAAAAAAATGTGTGAACGCACTTTTGTGTCCAATGCTCACCGATGTGCGAAAGGACGTTGAACTATGTGAAATTTCCTATTCTTCGCCCGCTTATCCTTCTGATTAAGTAGCATAAGATGAAGATGAATATGGAGCGTTGGTGGAATAATACTGACAAGGGGTAAGACAGAGTTTCTGCAAAAACCTTTGCCCACGCCACTGTGTCCACCATAAATGTTACATGTGCTGGACTGGGATGGAACTTGCGCCTCCTCTGTGAGAGGCAAGTCGGTTAACCGCCTCAGCCGTGGCACATCTTCAAAGCCCCCCCCCCCCCCAAGACTACTTTTATATCCAGTGCTCCCCGATTTTCGAAAGAGTATTGCTTTTTGTGAGGTCCCAGTCTTCGGCCTTTTGTCGTGGTAAGAGAAACATGTAGATGAATATAAATATGGAGCATTTGTGTAATGATGTTGCTTTGGAATCGAACCCGGGTATCCGTCGGCGGTGAGAGGCCGACGAGTCTGAAAGGCGAAATTTAATGCGATTTAGGTTTAAAGCTTCCGTTCGTACGTACCACGCACTGAGCACACTTCACGTCCGTTATGAAAATAGTCTGTTAATGTTGTGCAGAGATTAATCGCTAATTCCTCTGGGATGCAACGAAACAAATGCGTTTTGTGGGCGCAACGCCCAGCGCTTTTAATATGCAACCTAGTGGTGCTTTAAGTGGCCACTACGCCTTCAGTCTGTAATCTTTACATTTTTTGTAAGTAAAGTATTCACCCTTTGATAGCATATCTCTCTACAAAAAAGGAAAGTGAGCCCTCAGGACGGTGCAGATTGGAATTGCGAGAGTAGTTTATAGGCGGAAACTGTGGGCCGAATAGGTTGGAGTGTGGTAGCAATACTTAAACTTGCATTCACAGCTCGGACGACCTATCTTCAACCGAGACTAGCGCATAGGCCACAGCCTTGTACAGATCCCCGTATATCTTTTTACAGTGTGGTTAAATAACCGAGGAATAAATTGAACAAATCGCTGTAGCTTAGTGTGTAAAGTGAAGATCTTCAGCCTAGAAGGTAGGGGTTAGATGTTCGACTGCGACGGGAATCTGTTCGCGATAACGTCCATATCGGCTTGGGTACTCTTGCGTGTCTCATACAAGTCGAAGTCGCGTTAGGATAGACGGTGTCGGATCGTCCATCTTGGTGCTGCGCCCAAGATACTTGTCTCTGTTGAATACTGGTGTCGTACTGCCCCCGGGCGCCCCCATCCGACGAGAACGCGGGTTTGTTCGCTGCCAGAAGTTACCATCTTGTGTTCGTGCAGTCGGTCCCTCATCGCTTCTTTGTTCTATTTTTAGGGAATGAAGGTGGTGGAAGCGCGAGGCTAACCACACGCCTTCGTGTCTTTCAGAGGGCGTGCGACTAACTGCCGTTGTGTTTCTTTGTGGCGTGTTGCCACGGAGTTCCTGCGCCCTTCACATTATATTAGTTGTTACAGACAGTGTTTTCAACGTATTTTTTTCGCGTCCGCCTGTTACGCAAAACAAATTAACGTGTGCCAACAGGCACTGAAAATATTAACATACAGTTTGCGCTCTTCGAATTTAGCTTTGTAAATACATCTTAAATGTTTATTTCCAATTTAATATATTTAAAACAAGTTTTGGTTTTTCGATTAACGTCTTTAAAACTGAATAATGCAACAATGACAGTATTGCAGCTGACTTTGTTACCACCAGTGGCACGCGTACCACCTATTGAAAAGCAGTGTTTCCGCATCAGTGCCAACGACCATGCGTCTTGTCAATGTACGTGGACATATTCCAGAGACATCCCAGAAACAGGACTCATTTAACATGTGATGGGTTGATACCACCAGTATTGGGCTGACTAGTAGTTAACGGCCACTACAAAATTTGTCGGTGAAAATGATGGTTTGACATACGCTGTGCCAGTCGTATTTTAGAGTGGTTGCGTTGCTGCATTCCTGTGTGTGTCGAGGGCGGCGAGCAGCAGGTAATTTGGAAGCCTGACTGGGTGGTGGATCCGTCTCGTGCACGCTACCGCCTGGGAACAGCACAGCTGCCAACTGGTCCAGGACAAAAGAGAAATAAAACGTTCTCCACCCACCGTCATTCTGTACCCGAGGTGCAGAAGATGCAAACATTTAATCGATAACTATGGATGGATTTTGTTCGTGAATAATTGCGTTTCTTTTAAGCACAGCAAATTCAGCGTTCTTCGTAACTCGACATTTTTAGCAGTACGTTGAAAAGCAGCATTTAACAAGGAGACTCTTTCACCGACATACTGGACTTAATTTTAAGGAAGAAACCAGTCAAATGCTACATATTGAGCGTAGCTTCGTATGGTGCTGAAACGTGGACACTTCGAAAAGTAGATCAGAAGTACGTGGTAAGTTTTGCAATGTAGTGCTGGAGAAGGATGGATACCACTTTGACCGATTGTGTGAGAAATGAAGTATACCATAGGTCAAGGAGGAGATAAATATCATACCTACAATAAAAAGGAGGAAGGCTAACTGGATTGGTCACATTTTGCATACGAGCTGCCTTCTAAAACAAGTTATTGAAGGAAAGATAGAGAGAAGGGTAGAAGTGACGGGAAGACGAAGAAGAAGTAAGCAGCTACTGGATGACCTTGAGGAAGCGAGAGGATACAGGAAATTGAAAGCGGAAGCACTAGATCGCACTCTATGGAGAACTCCGTGTGGAATAGGCTGTGGAACTTTTCAGATGTGTAACATTTTCATTCACACACTACACACACTTTTGCGAATGTGTAGATAATAACAGCAACGGGAATGCCTCGTATAAAGACTAGGGGCCTGTCGTAACTCAGACTACACAATGAGTGAATGAATACAGTGTTGGTGTACTAGTATTATCTCACGAAATGCAGAGATTGCAATCTGTCTTTCAGTCTTCCATTCTTTGTTTCGTTTGTAAAGCGAGTCGCGGCATCTATTCCAGTTCACCTTTCCTAGTATCAGTTAATGTGAAAGATTTGCAATTTGCAGTATTGCGCTGGCACGACCTTAAGTTGCAGTGCAGACTGGCTTGTTCATTAGAGGTAAAATTGTGCTCATATTTAAAAATGACTGAGGTTTTCAGGAAACTAAACATCATCTCGGCCTATTTTCATCTGGATAAAGTGCAGGCTGTATAAACCCCGGGAGTGTCGGCAAATTCCATGTCGTAATTTATATTAGTATCTGCTGATAAACTGAAAATGTCAGAGGTTTGTTTCTGATGTAAACGTTACTAATGGCGCCAGAGACACGCCCCAGCACTGGACGGTTGGTATGTGGTGTATCGACGTCCTTGATGATGACATACGGAGGTGCGCGGAGTTTAAAAGCGTTCGTGGGTGAAGGCGTCTGATGACGTCATTGCAGTGACATGTGGGAGTGATGTCATGTACCCGTGCTTTATAACGTTTGATGTGTTGGTGGTATTGAATGCTTTGAGCCGACTGCAATATGCACATCTCGCTGGTTGAACAGTTGAACAGTGTATCGACCAATGAGTTCAAGTTCGTGTATCTTGAAAAATGAGAAGCCTTTGTTGTGATGTCTTATAATATTACAGGGGTGATTCAGGGTGAGATTCGAACAGAATGATAGATACCTCTGGAATTCGGTAAAAGGTAAAGCAGTCCCGCTACAGACCCGGAGGGGCACACAGGGTTCCAGGAAGTTACGGTTATCAGATTTCATGACAACGGCACAGGATGGTGGTAGGTTGTCAGCCTTACGTACCGGCCGCCTTTACCCCCAGGAAATGCTCGTAGTACTCATTTCTGTTAGAGGCTGAGTCGACCCCAGGGCCATAGTGCGATCGGAAAGATTTTATGTCAATGAAAAATCCGGTGACACCAGCTGGGATCGAACCAGTGACCTTTCGATTTGTAGCACAGCACCTTAACCACTGTACTACCGCGGCCCTCCTCTGGAATTCGGTAGTGAAGAGAAAACCTGGCTAATGTTGACGGAGCTCGGACCAATAAAGTGCGAAAGAGGGGTCTTCGTTTATTTGACTCAAGAGAGGGCTGTTCTTTTTTAAGGAATCCGGTAATAAACACTCTGCCTCTGTAGAACTGTATTTCTTGACCGGCTGCGTTGCCATCAACGTAAAGATTCGTACATTTTTCTTTCAATTAGAATCAGTGATGTTCCCCCAACCCAGAATGTTTTGTTATGAATACTGGCCCATGTTCAAAATATCGTGTATTCAAGCCAAAAAGTATTTGGTGAAATTCAGCAAGGAAGCTGTTCTACCGATGCGATCCACTTCTGTCTTACCAGCGATTCCATACCCGTGACGGTAAATTCACATGCCGTGTAACAGAGGAATTCTACTCAGTTGCACAGCCACTGTATCGGGGTTTGGCTATATATCAGTTGGTTGAGTCAAACTGTACAAAAGGCCGTTTTCGCTACCCCACCCCCCCCTTTTTTGGGCAGTAAGCAGCCTGTATATCTAGTTTTACGAACATTATTTTATGAATTTTATGTTATTCATATCGTAGATTTTCTTATATTCAGTATTTATAAAAATCAACAAAACGAACTAATTAAAATACAATAAAATATATCACAAAACACACCATGTCAGGTGCCAACCCCACATGTTTCAGCAGTTGCCATCATCAGGGGATGTATCAGCAACAAAGGTTTATATGTCCAACAGTATTTCAGGCGCTATTCGCCCTCACTTCCATCATAAAGGCTACAAGTCATCGAATGTTACAATTTCAGATTACACATCAACAAGTACACGTGCATACTGCTGTAACAAGAACACAGCGATGAGCATCCTCGGTGACACAATCACAGCCTCTTGTTCTTCCTGGGCTGTGCACACAAATATCCGTATCAGTATATGATACAAAAGGATCTTTTCCTGTAAAGGTGTCAGTGTTCACCTAGTGCGTATGTATGCGTATGAAAAGAGGTGTTTATATTAAACAGTATACTGCGGAGTACATACCGGCTGGAGCGTGCTGCGTAACCATGTCCGGGTATACATACTCGTAGTGCATGGAGCGAGTGTTCGTGGCATTGCTTAGGTGGAGCGTATCATCTGCGCTCCTGCGTGTTGAGTGTCTGTGTTGCGTTCAAGAGCAAATAAAGGATTAGTTTCGCCAACGCTTTGTTCGTCTGTTAAGGATCCCTGACGTTGGAATTGTTGAATGTAAAAGTTTTTGAGGCACTTCATACGCCACGCTTTGTTAGATGTATTGTAGTTTGTATAGGGCCACATTCGTGTTTGTTGTTTCAAATGTGTAATGCGTATTTTGGATTATTTGTTGTTATGTCTCTCTGATGTTCTGAAATTCGTAGTTTAAGATTGCGACCAGCCGACCAACATAAAAATGTCACATGCGTTACATTTTAGACTATAAATGCCACTGGCTACACATTCGTTTATATTTTCCTTTGGGGGTTTGAATATGTTATATAATGTCCTTCGTGAGCGCAACGCGAGAGGCAGATTGATGTGCTTAAATATATTAGTGATTTATCTTCTTAAGGGGCTGTGATGGCTGTCATCGAAGCATGCTGTGGTTGCGCGCACGCCCGTGCAGTCGGTAATAGTATTGTCGTTTTTTGTTTTTGATATTATTCAGTTGTGTATTATAGGAACTGGGTAGCCGTTGTTGCGGGCGATTTGAATTTTAGTATTCATTTCTTGCTTTTTGCATTCTTGTGAAAGAGATGGTGCGTCCTATTTAAAGAAAATCTGTATGCTGCTAATTTGTGCTCTGTATGGTGATAAGAATTGTAGTGAGTAGTATGTCAGTAGTTGTAGGTTTTCGAAATATGTCTATTGTTATTTTGCCTTCATTTCTAGTTATCACTAGTTCAAGAAACTTGATTTTCCCATTTTATTCATATACTCTTTTGAACCCAAGGTGCCTATTAATGTTGTTCGTATAGTTTAATATTTCTTCTGCCACTGTCCTGTAGCTGCCAAAAATTCATGCTGAGAAATTGGGCAGTTTTGTGTATTGGCACATGGGATATTGTTAACGACTGGTATAATTGGTTCATTTTCTTTGTGTATTTTAATCTGTGCTTTTAATGTTGAAGGTAGTGGCTTTAATTGTTTAAGATTTTTTTTGGTTTATCAATTAGCCTTCCACATTTTTGAATGACTTGTACTGTTTTTTATGAACATTGTTGGATCCTTATATATTCTGTGAACTGGCTTTCTTGTGGAAAAGTTTCTGCTTTCTGTTGGTATGTGTCTTTGTCTATTATAACCATAGTTCTGTCTTAATCTGCTTTTGTTATTATTAGATTGTTTTGCATTAATTTTCTGCTTATTGATTTTATTGTATTTTGTGTAAAATGTTTTGTTTAAGTACTTGATTTGTAATATTTTCTTGTGTGCCAGAAAGCGATAAATACTGTGTACATTAGTGTCAGGATGTCTTAGAGCGTTTTCGGTATTGATGGTTTTGTCTTGTATAAACTGTTTTGTTGGTTTCTGAATAACGTAATTACAACGTAATTCGAGTATCTTAGTTTCTTCTTTGTTGTTAGTTTTGTTTGTGAAGTTTATTTAATAATCAGTCGCCATATTTAACAATACTGAAACACCCCTTGAATCTTGTAGCCTATATGTCTTCAGTTTATAATTTTTAAAAATATTTACTAGCCGTCTTTTCCTACTTTGTAACCGCTTCGCCACTTTTCTTGTTGTTATCTTGTGTTCTGTTGACTCACATTACAAATAAAATGTCAAGTTCGTCCAGCCTCTTTAATACGTACTGCTTCCATAGTACAGAACTGTAATGTGTAAATTCAATGTACTTTAGGATGGGTACTTTCTAAAATTCATTGAATTCATCATATTTCTTTCTCGGGACTTACGTCGGTTTAGCTTATTAGCTTAGGTTAAGAATGAGTGGAACAATACCTCAGTTCCGCCAGTGCCTCATAGCATTCCCAAGGGTCAGCATTACCTTACGTTTACCTTTTTACAGCCCGCCCACACCCATACTATGTATTCCGTTGCTTTGCGTGTGCGTGTCTGTTGTAACGCGCAGACGTTGCGTTATTGAATCTGAAACCCTTTATTGGCCTTCCGAAGTCTTTAACAGGAAAGCTTGCGTATTTATGACGTCAAGATAAAGTTGTGTTTCCTTGCCTGATAAGTGTCGTAAGCCAGTCGTCTCGCGCGCGCGCGCGTGTGTGTGGTATTCAGACCGCGAAGGATTGGTGTCCATTGCTAGGATGGCCTTTTCCGTGCCCTTCAGAGTTCTGTAGAAGGATTAACAGAATGATTTAGTTGGATATTCCAAGTTGTCCTTCAGTTTAAATACAGCACAGTAGAGAAAGAGGTGTGGGGCACGCAGTGGCGCAGCTGGTTGAGGCCCTGCGCTACAAGCCGGAAGGACGGGGGTTCGATTTCCGATGGTGTCGTTGGAATTTTTCATTGACATAATCCTTCCGGCCGCACTGTGGCTCTGGGGTCGACTCAGCCTCTAAGAGAAATGAGTACCATTAATATTTCCTGGGGTTAAAGGCGGCCGGTTCGTAGGGCTGACAACCTTACCCCCTTCATGTGCCGATTGTCTTGAAATGTGGGAGCCTCAACCTGCTGTAGCCCTCAGGGCCTGTCCAGGCCTGTAATGGGATTGCTTTACCTTGTACTGTAGAGGCGTGTAGGTGGTTGGGAGGTCAACTTCAGCTTCACGGTGCGGCCGCTTCTGGTACATGCAACAGAGGACGAACTCGACATGGGCACAGTTTTCCTGTTCCGGCCCAGCAGTGAGACTCTCCCAGCTTGTTACTCGGTGGTTGTCAGGGGTTTATTGCACGCAGTTGTAAGCTGTTGGGAACGAACCTGACAGCTCACTTCACCTAGCTTCGAAGTACGAATGCGTGGAGGCAATTGTGCGTGGTACCTCTTCTCCTATCGCTGGAACAGAAATTGCCTATCGGGATGAGGTGTTTAACGTAACTGGTGGTTCTTGCAGTTCTGGAACTATAATGCTTTTAACTTTCTTCTGGTTTTATCTGGAGCTGTCGTATTCAGGAGTACGCCTAGTTGAAGTATACCGTTCGTCAGATTGAAACATCACGGTAGCGACAGTCGTACATGTTACGGAATTTTCATGAGTTATCGCTACGAAATGAAGATAACTCGGTAATGGATGCTACGCCGAGCATGGCAAATAGAAAGAGCTGCAGCACGCACGGACTGAAAACAAGTTGGTTACGAATACAAGCTGTGGAATGTACACCTTGTGGACGAAGAGCTCGTGGACGCCTAAAGAAAAGATGGCAGCTACACCTTGTTCGTGAACATTCAGCTTGGCTTGAGCTTCATTTTGCATAGTTCATGGCGATTCTTAAATATCTGTACCGTGAGAAGACTCCATGATTCGTATTGGTGGGTCTGTTCTGTTAGCGTAGCAATATCAGTATTATTTGTGCATCTGAGTGCAATATGGTATCCGGAATCACGAATTTATTTGGGACGTTTGTTTACCTTAATACGTTCCGTTTCACGCACTTATATAACCGGCCGAATAGGCCGTGTCGTAGTTCAAACGAGTGTAGCAGCGCTGATGTTGGTAGCCCTGCGCGATAGTTGCGGTACATTGAACTGAACCAGTTGGGAGCCAGGATCATGAAGATGCATGCGTCACCTGCAGCTGGGAGGCAGCTATGCTGGCTGGCTGGTTAGCCGGCCGGCCGCTGTAAACCAACTTGCAGACGTCGCGGCATTGCCATATCGGAACACGCATGTATACACCTGTGTGTGTGTGTATATCTCACATGTATAATCTCATCTTCACGTAGTGCCGACGTTACGTATGTGTGGTTATATGCATTCACGCTACACGTCTCGAGGGTGTGGTGTGCCTCATTAAGCACAGTGCACACTGCACCATATCTCTCTACAGTGAGTTGAGTGATCAGTTGCATGTTCAAGTCCAGAGCCCAATTAAGAAGACGTTTGCCTTGGACTAAACGTTCCGGGGTTTGATCTCTTGCATGAACAAGAGACTTTTTTCTCCTCTCCAAATCGTCAGCACTGGCTGTGAGTCCCACCCAGCCTCCCCTTCGTGCGTGCAGAGTCCTTCAGAAGCTAACCGGTATTCAGCTAGTTAAGAAACTGCCCGCATTTTATGGAACCCGCAGGTTCATTACCGCACTCACAGCCTACCACCTGTTCCTATTCTGAGCCAGATCAATCAAGTCCATGCCTCCATTTCACTTATTGAGGATCCATTTTAATTTAATTCTCCCATCAACTCCTGATCTTCCAAATGGTCTCTTTCCTTCAGGTCGCCACCAAAACCATGTGTGCACGTCTCGTCTCTCCCATAAATGCCACCTGCCCTGCCGATCCGATTGTGATTGATTTGATCACCCGATTAATGTTTGGTGAGGAATACAGATCATGAATCTCCTCGTTATGTAGTCTTCTCCGCCGCCCTGTTACCTCGTCCCTCTTAAGGCTATATATCTTCGTCACCATATAGTACATAGCAGGTGAAATACGGCAGTGGTGTCGATTTTGTTGGCTTGATTGCCAGGTTATTCGAAAGTTTTCTAGCATATTAAGTGACGCCCCAAGAATGGTAACCTGTACTTGAGTGTAAATTGTGCGTGTAAAAGCTTAAACATTGGGATGGGTGTGAAGGTCTCACTAGAGACTGCAAACACTGGCACGGAATTTGTGAATGGTATGTAGTATTAGCATATCAAATGATAGCGCAGGTGATGAAGAAGATGCTCTTCATTACAGATTAATACGGTGGTGATGACCAATATTTTATGGGCCAGTTTTGTGAACCATTGCGTTCCAATTTTTGCCATAATTCGGTACACGTTTAGCGTTTTTAAGTCTGGAAACTCATGCATTGGATTGTAATGCATGGAATTCGGCGGTACCTTGGCTCGATTTCTCTGCAGGTCTTACTATATTACGGTCTAAAGATACAGTTGCTGGATCTCGTGCAGGCTTGGTACTGGTACAAAAAGTGACTTTTCATGTTCTGATGGTACGTCCCACCTATTTGTGACACGATAGGATAACTTTTTAACAAGTGTGTTTAAATTTTTTATGATTTAGCTGAGTAATAAACTGAGAAGCTTTCGATTTCTCAGTTGATTTGTAGACAGACCACGCTGTAATGTCGTGGCAATCAGAGCTTGACGTATTTCGTCTAATTTCTCCAAACGACACACAGTTTGGGAGTAGTTTCTGTAATTCGAATGTGCAGCACATAAATCCGTTGATGTCAGGCGGACGATCCGGAGGCGTGCTAATGTTCTGCTCGGTACTGTGTTAATTTTGTCACATGTTGTGGGTCGCCTGATTTCTTTAAATAGAATTTTGCCAGTCCTTAAATCTGGAGGGGTGACGGGGGTCTTTGATCATTTATAAACGTGCAGTGTAGAACGTGCTGTTATTTTTACATTGTTTCCTTAAAATGCAAATAAATTGCACTTTACTGGCTAGTGGAAAAGTTTTGCAACTGGGGGGTTTGCGGTCCGATTCTTGCATAAGCTTATCGCTAAACCGGTGTACATCTAGTGTTTTCTGTATTCGTTTAAAGGCACGGTGTTAGGACAGCATATTACATTCATTTACTGCCTGGTTATTACAAAACGGCGTATTGTGAATGACATAATATGACCCTACCGTCGTCTGTAGAGTGTTCGAGTATATACGATTTACGCAGGTACCTGCACGGAGAGCTAGAAACCACACGAAACTTTATTCATGATGGCCTGATGTAAACCCGGCCCCACCCGATAAATGCGCAAGCTAGGTACGAATTTAACAGACCCGAACTGCAGGCTTAATAAGAGCTTAGATCTAAAATATTGCGTATCTAATTACCAATTAGAAAGCAGGAATATTCCACAACACTTTGAGGACGTCTTTAGAGTATGCGAGTATTTGTGTGTTTCAATCTATGTTTGTTTGTCAGCTCCATTATACTCGTCGAGTGTCAGGGTCGAGTGGTTTGCACTCCCCGTTGTATTCAGGTGGTTTGGATTGGAAATACCACCCTGAGGTAGGCTCTTCGGGAGATTTTCTTAGATTTTAGTCTTTACTGCAAACTCGCCAAGTAAGGTTATTGCCGCTTCGCTATACTTCATTTCTAAGTAACTGTTGGCCGTGCCATTTGTGAGATTCTCAGAGCGATGTGCTTGAGGTGTCCGCTGTTCTGCGATATGACGCTGTATCACTGGGTAATCGGTTCCGGACGTTTCGAAAGTACATTTCCTCGAAACGTCGGGAATCGATTACCCAGTGCCGCAGCGTCTTATCCGAGAAGAACGAAATCTCGAATCGTTTGCTAGTACCGCGACGCTGTGTAGCTGGAGGTATTAAAAGGTTCGTTAAATGCACCAAAAATGAAACACAATAATCCGTGAGATTTAGAGATTTTTAATGTGTTTGTCCACGCTGTGCCTGCGGTCCTTCGTTTTACGGATCAGTCACTTTCTTTTGAGGCCGATAATGGCCAGCCGACATCTGGAAGTGGAGGAAATGTAGTGATGTAGTGTAGAGTGTAAATTATATATACATACACACACTGTGAGTAGTAGTTGGAGGTGCAGTGGTCGTAATGTAGTTTGTATGATCTGAACAGCGAGAGAAAATGATGCTACCGTGTCTTTGCTCAGCTGTCGGCAGCCAGTCTGTAGCAGTATTTGGAATTGTCTCTTCTACGGTGGCACCAGTGTGTTCTGTGCTCGGCGTATGTGCGATTGATTGACAAAGGGAACGCTTCCATTGGACTATGGATATAGTGTCAAGGATACTTGGGGACGACAAGAGCAAGCATCAGCAACGCCTTGAAATAAAATGGGCCCAAACAGTGCGAAGGAGCTTGCATTCTTTGAAGGTTGTTACCTTACAAGGGATCATGACTGCACAGTCATGCTGCGTGTGTCCCTAAAGTAATGTGTAGTCTTTGAACATCTGTTATAGCGCTTAGTAAGGTATTTGGTCTTGGTGATTACAGATACTGAGTCTGTTTCTATCCCAGATTGGTGGATAAAATTGGAGAAAACTATTTTCTTGTATTTTTGTTATGACTTTTGAGTCCTTATATCTGGCGTTCGGCGTTCGATTTCCGACAGATGCAAGGATTCTTGTCGTCACTGCTGCGTCAAGGCCGGCTCTGGGACACACTAATCTCCTGCCCTACATGCAGGGGGGGGGGGGGGGCGGCCCATTTTTTTCGAAATTAAAAATCGTGAACCGTTCCCCCCCTCCCCCCATTTTTTCTGGG
>Ga0123352_10002591_pt1 | contig 25416 bp, 20 predicted proteins | sample TergutLab28metaG_FD_89700 | JGI IMG/M metagenome (GOLD analysis project Ga0123352, IMG submission 89700) | Labiotermes labralis P1 segment gut microbial communities from Petit-Saut dam, French Guiana - Lab288 P1 | ecosystem: Host-associated > Arthropoda: Insects > Digestive system > Gut ...
CCAAAAATAAGCGGTGCAGAGTACATAAGTGTTATATTTATAGCCAAAAATATTGTTAAATGCATGTCTACTTACCGCCTTTCTTTTTTTCAATTCTATCTGCAATTATTCTAAATAATGATGCAATGCTGATAAAGAATACTATCGAACCAATTACGATGCTTATAATCTCGTTCGGAACACCCATTCTTGCCTGCATTGAACCCGAACCATATCTAATTCCTCCAAAGAATAACCCAGCAAATATAATACCAATTGGATGAACCGCACCAATAAGTGCGACCGATAGCCCATGGAAGCCATATTGTTCACTAAACGCAAGTGTTGTAACCCTATGAGGAGCTTGACCCATGATAAACACAGCTCCCGCTATGCCTGCAATTGCTCCCGCTATAAACATAGAAGTAATTATATTTTTCTTAACATTTATGCCTGCAAATTCAGCTGCATCTTTGTTAAACCCAACCGCTTTTAACGAGTAACCTAATGTTGTTTTATTAAGTATAAACCAAACCAAAACACAAGCGGCAATTGCTATTAAAATGCCATAATTCAAATCGGTTCTAAGAACAACATCTGAGAAAAACCAATTGCCAGCTCGAAGCCTTTCAACGCCGTCGTCTGCAAATTTTACATTATTCATAACACGGATATATGCGGTTTGCTGAATTTCCCATGAAGCATCTGTATTGGGCTTTCTAACGCCCGGAAGCGTGATATAATAGTTATTAAAATACAAGGCAACCCAATTTAACATTATGGAGGTTATAACCTCGTTTATACCAAATTTTGCCTTCAGCAAGCCAACAATTCCACCGTAAATTCCTGCAACAAGCATTGCACCTAAAATAACTACAATTGGGTGAATAATTGGAGGTAGATGCAAGTAATGCCCCAAAAACACAGCAGCAACTGCACCCATCATAAACTGTCCATCTGCACCAATATTAAAAAGCCCTGTTTTATAGGCAAAAACAACTGATAATGCCGTTAATATTATAGGGGTTGCGTTAATAATCGTCCAGGCAACGTGGCGTGGCTGTGAAAATATCCCCTGAAATAGATAACTATACGCCCTAAACGGGTTGTGCCCAGCAATTGCAAGTGCAATGGCACCAACACCAAAACCAATTACTACCGAAAGCAAAATAGATACCCATGTTTTTCTAAGCAGTTTCTGAATTTTATTACTCATTTTTGCCACCCCCTGCCATCATAAGCCCTATTTCTTGCTCACTAACTTTGCCATCGTTCTCAAAAAAGTTAACTATTTTCCCGTCATAAATTACACCAATGCTATCAGATAAGTCCATAATTTCTTCAAGTTCTAAAGAAATTAATAAAACTGCCTTGCCTGCATTTCTTTGCCTAACAAGCTCTTTATGCACAAACTCAATAGCTCCAACATCTAGCCCGCGTGTTGGCTGCACAGCGATTATTATCTCAAAATCTTCCGAAACCTGCCTTGCGATTATAAGCTTTTGCTGATTTCCGCCAGAAAGTGCACGAATAGGCGTTTTTTCGCAATCGTCAGGTCTAACATCAAACTGCCCAATCAGTTTTTTAGCATAATTATTTATTTCTTCAAAGTTTAGAATGCCCTTTTTAGAAAATGGCTTTTTCTTAAATTTTTGCGTAACAGTGTTAAGCTCTACCGAATAATCTAAAATCAAGCCTCTCTTGTGCCTATCTTCATGAATAACTGAAACACCCGACTCAAGTACATTCTTCGGATTAGTATTTTGAATTTCTTTACCATTTATCAAAACATTACCTGCTTTTGTGTGGGCAAGACACATAATTGCCTCTACAAGCTCTTTTTGCCCATTGCCCTCAATTCCAGCAATTCCAACAATCTCCCCGCTTCTAACTTTGATGTTAAAATCTTTCACCTTATCAAGCCCACGATAGTCAGCAACAGTTAGGCCCTTTACTTCAAAAACAATACCTTTAGGATCGCACTCACCTCTATCAATGTGCAAGTTAACATCACGCCCAACCATCATAGAGGCAAGCCCTTGTTCTGAAACATCTTTCACTTCTACGGTGTCGATATACTTCCCACGCCTTATAACCGTACAAAAATCTGAAGATTCTTTAATCTCTTTGAGCTTATGCGTGATGATTATTATGGTTTTATCGTCTTTTATAAGGTTTTGCATAATATTTATAAGTTCACTAATTTCTTGGGGAGTTAAAACTGCCGTTGGCTCATCCAAAATTAAAATATCTGCACCACGATAAAGTGTTTTTAAAATTTCAACACGTTGCTGCATACCAACAGAAATATTAGAAATCAGAGCATCAGGGTCTATTGCAAGACCGTATTTTTCTGATATTTCCATAATTTCTTTTCTAGCCTTTTTCATGTTTAAAATGCCAAGACGGTTTGTAACTTCACTGCCCAAAATAATATTTTGTAAAACAGTTAACGTTTCAACAAGCATAAAATGCTGATGAACCATACCAATTCCCAAATTTATAGCAGAAGATGGATTTTTTATGTTTACCTTTTCCTCGTTTACAAAAATCTCTCCGCCATCTGAATTATAAAAGCCGTACAATATGTTCATAAGTGTGGATTTTCCTGCTCCATTTTCGCCCAAAAGTGCATGAATTGTGCCTTTTTGCACTTTAAGCGAAACGTCGTCTAGTGCACAAAAATCGCCAAAATATTTATATATGTTTTTCATGTAAACTGCGTCCAAGAAATTACCTCCTAAGTAGTTAATATTACATAGTAAACGTAGTTTAAAACAGTGAATGCAGAGTGAAGCAAAACTTCAGAGCGTACCGAAAAGAAGTTCGGTGAGCGTAGCGAGGTTTCGCAAAGCGAAACTACTGAGGAAGTTTTGCATTTTGAGCAATGGCATTCACGCTTTTTAAACACGTTTGCTATAAGTATACACCAAGTCCAAAAAAAATTCAAGAAATTTTAAGAAATATCTACTTTCTATATAAGGGTGATAGTCCGCCATGACAAACAAAAACACCACCTTTAAGTGGGTAGTGTTTGCAATTTACTTTAACATTTCTATTAATTTCCCAAGATTTTGCTCAAAATTTATCCCTCGAACATTGTCTGTATTAACTTTATTAGACTTTTCGATACAAATAGAAACAAAGTCAGCCGCAATTTTCGTAGCATCTTTATATGAAAAACCTTTTAATATAGCACCAACAAATGTACTTCCAAAAATATCACCTGTGCCAAAATAATGTCCGTTTATTTTTGATGAAAATATGTACTCTGGCTTTTTGCTAAACTCTTTCAAGGTGCAACCTATTTCGTTATCATTAAAGTACACACCTGTTAATATTACAGTTTGCTCAAAATTTTTCAAAAGACTTTCGATATACTCAATTTTATATGGCCCTTGAATATATTCTTTGCCAACAAGAAGGCAAGCTTCGGTAATGTTTGGCATAATTATGTCAGCTTTTTTGCAAAGCTTCTTCATTTCTTCTAAATACTCTGCTGTAAATATTGGAGAAGAATAGAATTTGCCATTATCAGCCATTGTAGGGTCCACGATAACTTTTGTGTTATCACCTTTAAACATATCAATAAATAACGATACCATTTTTATCATATCTAATGAGCCTATAAACCCCGTAAATATAGCATCAAACTTAAGATTTAGGCTATTCCAATGATTTTTGATATTTTCAAAATGCTCAGTTGTATCAATATACACAGGATTAGGAAAAGCAAAGTGGCTTGATAAAACCGCCGTTGGCAAAGTGCAAACCTCAAGCCCCGAAGCACTTAATATAGGCATAGATATAGAAATTGCACAACGCCCAAAGCATGATAAATCATTTATTACAGCAATTCTCTTCTGCATGCCCTATACCAGCTCTATAGTTTCGCCCGGTTTAACAATGAGCTTACTCTTATGTATAAATTTTTCAACTTTTTCTAAGAGGTAGCCACTTGGGTCTACATGATACGGAATAGTATTCTTTGCATTAATTAGCTCTGCACATTTAGAGGCTTCAATCGCATCCATGTTATAAACACCATCAATTGGTAAAAGTGCATAATCGATACTCTCCATTTTTTCCATATCCGTAGTTGTTGAAGTATCGCCTGCACAATACACAGAAACTCCATCAATATAAAGGATATAACCAACACATTCTTCTGGCTTATGGTTAGCATTTTCTGCAAGAACCGAATCTATTTTTGCAAAACCTAAATCAAAACTGTTGTGCTTTCCGCCTAAAAGTGCATCTCTTTCTGTTATAATTTTGCAAGTTTCAGCTTTTGCAACTTTGTGAATTTGATTATGGTCGCCATGTTGATGTGTAACCAAAATAAGGTCTGCTTCAGTATCATAATCTTCACCAAAAAACGGATCTACATAAATTACTTTACCACAGTTTGTTGTAAACATTAAACTTCCATGCCCTAAATATTTCATTTTTGCCATAAAAATCGCTCCTTTTTATATACATAAAGCGACATTTAATACTATCCCGCTTAAAACATTGTTTGCATAAGCAATCCACGTTGCTACTGCACGTGCTGCTCTAACCGATAGCAAACTATGATTTTAAACGAAGATTAGTAAGCATGCCGCTTTATTATGCCTTATTAATTCGAGAATACGAATATTTCTGAAAGAAATATTCGTATTTGGGCGAGGATCTTCTTTGCCTCTAACAAATTAGTCAGCAATAGTTACAGTAACACTTCTCGTAACGGCATCACCAAATTCATCAACTGCAAAAATTCTGAAATTAATCGTTGAAATACCTGTATAACTATGCAAGTTCCAGCTAAGATCCCACCTTCTACCATTGCCTGTATCGGTGAAATCTCTAAAAGTTCCAATTTCGTTACCAAGCCCGTCCTCAACATATATATATTCTGTATATTGATTTGTGGTAATAGTTGTTATAAATCTTTCAAAAATAGAAAGAGTTTGCGCACCTAAACCATCATTATTCGCAAATTCTGCAAGAGTGTTTATGCTTTCTCTTGGTCTTCCTTCAATTGTTACCTGAATTTCTTGAGTTGCCGCTACATTGTTAGCACCAACAGCTCTAACGGTTAATGTATGCGTACCCGGACTTCCAATAGTGATGTTTTCTATTTCCCATTGACGATGTTGAGGAGCATTAGCCATTGGTACTGTAGCAGATCTAATTACGCTCCCTGATTGATTAAGAATTTCAAGCCTAGTAACATCCGCAGAAGTTCTAACAATGATTGTTATAGGTACATTTACTCTACCTCTAGGATTTGCTGGATTTACATTGATAATTCTAGTGCGTTGCGATTCTATAACAGTAAATGTTGCCGTTCTAGTGGTCATATCAAAGCCTGTATCAGTTCCAACACTTATTCTTACAGTGTTTTCGCCAAGAGTTGTTGCTTCAAACCTTACTTCAAAAATTCTAGCTTGGCTAGTTTCGGTAAATTCTGAAGATTCTGCTAAAACAGTTCTGCCATTAGAAGTTGTGATCCTAACCCTAGTTGTGCCTAAGCTTGCTTGAACATTAATAACAACTCCTTCATCTTGCTCTATACTTCTATTAGGAATATCAATTTCTAAAATGCTAGGACGAGTGGATGTATTTATCGGCGGAACAGTTGGCATAGGATGCGGCTCTATATTATTTGTTGTAGTTATAAGTACACGCCTGTTTGGTGCATCCCACTCTACCTCTGCACCAAGTGCATCTGCAAGCATTCTTATAGGCATAAGCGTTCTTCCATCTACAATTGTAGAAGTAAACACATATGGTGGTGTATCATAAACAATTGTAGTACCATTTACTTCTATAGCATCCGAAAAAGTTGTATGCCTCATAGTTATATAGTCGTTGGTAAAAACCATTTCAGAAGTTGTTGGGTTCCAAGTAAAAGTCATACCAAAATGAGCCGCTGTTTCAGTAAGCGGAACCATTGTTCTATCATTCATAATTTGTGGTTGTGCCTCTTCAAAAGTTAATAGCACTCCATCAAGATAAACTGGCACAGGGTTATTCACGCTCGCTTCTACAGTTTTAATTGCTGACGGTATCATCATTGTTGCGGCTAGTCCTAACGCCAAAACAATCTTTAATTTATTAAATTTAGATTTTTTCATTCTAAAATTACCTCCTTAGTTGATAGGTTTATTATACACTAAAATTTGTAAACATACTAGCACTAAGAACTTAATTTTTTATTAAATTTATGTTACATGTTTTGCTTATTGATATTTAGTTCAACATTATGATACAATTAGTTTAGTAAAGGGTTGATAAAAATGTTTAGTTTTATCTTTATAGGTGGAAATAGAATTCGCTAATAACATAAGTAGTTTAAAAACCTGCTCGTACAGGTTTTGTTGTTATGCGTAAAAATACCTATAGAGGAGTTTAATAAAATGAAAATAAATAATCTTTTAATAAAGCACTATCTAAAAAATGTAATGTTTATAAATGGAACATCGTATGCAGGAAAATCAACTATGGTAAAAATGCTTGCTGATAAATATGAGTTAGTCCATTGTGGCGAAAATTATAACTGTATACCCGACGGAATACTAACGCCAGATAAATACCCGAATTTATGCTATTTTCAAACTATGAAAGACTGGCAAGAGTTTATCAACAGAACACCACAAGAGTATAGCGACTGGATTGCAGGCGGTAAGCAAGAAATTATTGAATTTGAAATAGCTTATCTTATGAGCATATCGCAAACTCAAAAAGTTATTGTCGACACTAACATTCCTGTTAACGTCCTGCAAAAAATTGCAGATTATAACCAAGTTGCGATAATGCTTCCGCCACAATCTGTGTCTGTTAATCATTTTTTTGACCGTGATGATGCAGATAAAAAATTTATAAAAGAGCAAATAATGAAAGCAGAAAATCCTGAAAAAACTATGTCAAACTATCTCGCTTGCATGGCTAAATGCAATAGCAAAGAGATTTATGATAATTTTGCTAATAGTGGCTTTTTTACAATTATTCGTGAAGATGCAGCAAGTGATACAAAAGAAGAAACACTTAAAACACTTGCAAAACATTTTGGGCTTTAAAATTATATATTTTTAACAGATTAATTTATAACTAGTAAAATGGAGGAAAACGCTATGAAAAAAGACTTTGAAAATCAAATAAAAGAAAAATTGAACCTATCTTATGAAAAGGCTAATTTTTTTGCTTGGTTATGTGCTGTAAGAGTTTTGCCGCTTCTTGGAGCAGAAGGCAACTTAAAGTTTTGGAAGATAGGTGAACGGCAAAAACAATTGCTCTCAATATTAAGAGCAATTGATAGAAACCAGATCGAAAAAATTGATTATTTGGACGATCTTATCGATAGAATGGATTTTAGAATGGATGTTCTTAATACAGGTGCAATTGATGCCATTGGTGCTGATTTCGTTGCCCTTACTGCTACTTCATCTGTTCTATTCCGTATAAAATCTCCTTATACCTACGTTAAGGTTGCCAATAATGCCAACATCACTGCTACTTATTATGGTATAGATTTAAAACCTATTTTACTACAAGATTTAGATGCAATCACTGTCGAAAAAAATTGTTTTTATAATGACGTCACCATTTATGGCAAAATATGGGATGAATTTCAAAATGCTTTGCACAAGATGGGTTGCTCTTATTGGGGAAATTGGTACACCAACCTATTCGCTAATGGGTTTAAATTAGAAGATAAAGATCAAGAAGAAATTCGCCTTCGCCTTAACGCACCTGCTGCAATAATAAACGAAGGTGCTGCTGCAGTTGCGAAATATATGGCAAACTTGAAAATGCAAGGAAAAAAGGAGACTAAAGAAGCACGCATTATCTTACTTGGCACAAAAGGAGCAGGCAAAACATCTCTTGCCAAGAAATTGCAAAATGAGAATGCCTCTCTTCCAAGAAAGGACCAAAGCACATCGGGTATTGATACTCTAAAATTAGATTTTATTCCAAACGAAACTACTCATCTATGGGATTTTGGCGGACATGTTATAGTGCAAACTGTACATAAGTGTTTTATGTCGGCAGAGTGTGTCTACGTGCTTGTTGTTTACGGGCGTGGAGAAGAGCAGAAAGAAATTGATTATTTCCGAAAGTGGCTTACCACCGTGAAAACATACTCTAAGGGAAGTGCAAAAGTTTTTATCGTTTTAAATAAATTCGATCCTCATGATGCTCCGATACCGAAAGAAAAAATAGAAGAGGAGTTTCCAAACCTTGTTGCGGGTTATTATGACCTAAATTTTAGTCGCATTAAGCGTAACAAATCTGATAAAGATACACTTCGGAATTTTAAAGCACACATTAGAAACTATATAGAAACAAACTTTACATGACCCCTACCCAAAGAGTATTTTAAGGTAAAACAGGAGATTGAACGGATATTTAAGGAGCATAATAAGGAAATCTTAAACAAAACTGAAGTTGAAAAAATTTTCAAGCAATTTAACTTAGAAAATGACAGCGAAGGTGCTTTAAATTTCCTCAATACTCTTGGCGTTGCTTTACGTTATGATGAGATTCCTGGGCTTGTTTTGAATCCATCTTGGATTAGCAATGGAATTTATACGATAATCAATTATATGGAAAATAATAGTGTTTCAAATATCCATGAAGATGTTATCCCTACAATTTTTAAGGACAAAGATGCTGTAAGGTATCATGTTGATAACTGTAAACATCTTTATAAGCTTATGGTTCAATTTGAGCTTGCGTTCACTACGAATGATGAGCCGGGTGAATTATTTGTTCCTGCTGTATTTCCGATCAATAAACTTACAGGTATTCCTCGCCCTAAGCCAGATGATGAGCCTCTCGCACGTAAATACAGTTTTGAAATTGCATTGTCAGAGAGCATTTTCCCAAGATATATACAGCGAAATCATCAGCATATTAGACGAAATGAAAGCGGTGAACGCTTTATGTGCCGTGATGAGATGTTCCTTGTTAAAAATGCTACATATGCGATAGTAACTAAGGAGTCAAGAAAGATTGAAATAACAGTTTGGGGAAAGGACAAAAGTGCTTTTCTTCAAGAGTTACACGAAGGACTTTCTGTTTTGTTAGAAGAGAATTGGTCGCAATGGGAACGTGATGAAGTAAAATTGTCTAATAAGTACTATGAAACAGACTTCATTCGCGAGTTGCATCATGCTGGCGTTGAAGAAATTGGAGGTCAAAAGATAGAGAAGACAGTTAAAGTATATAATATTAGTCTTATTAATATCAAAACTAAGATTGAAAAAGCTCAAGCGAGCCTTGCTGGTTTGGATATTACAGGTGTTGAAATCAAATAAAACTATGAAACTTAAAAAACATAATTAAGTAACAACTCCTGCCAAAAAGAATACGTTTATGAAAAAATATATAACATGACACACTCATGTCATAAACAATAGGAACATGTTTGAAAAGCTACTCATGCTTCTTGAATTCATTCACTTTGTTAAAAATCAGACCTCTAGTAAACGCTTTAAGAATAAGGAGATAATTAACGAATTTACAGTAAATGTTTCTGTAAATATTGCGGGGTTAAATATTTCAAAGGACTAATTCAATGCTCAAAAAATAACAGAGAAACCTCTATCCTTTCAATAGAAGTGGCAGGAATTTCTCTGTTATTTTTTCATAAAAAAGCAGCATATCATAAAGAAAATATATTATGCCCATCCATTTCCACTTAAAGATGTGTGCCATGTCAATACATTTCTGTATAGTTTACCAAGAGTCTTTTTTTGCACAAATCAAGCAATATACGTAGATACTGCCATTTGCCTACAATCTTTATGTAAGTTAAACCACTAACAAATACCTCATATCTTGTGTGTTTGCCAAACTCAACAATATTTTGAATATTTTACGTGAAAAGAACCACTCGTTCACGATTTATGGGCTACCTTGTTGCAAAAAATGGGACAGCTTTTTATTGAGGATGGATCACAAATAAAATTAATGCAAAAATATTTAAGGCCTTTGCGAGAAAGTGCGTCTCACAAAGACCACATCTAATTATTTTAGTAATCATCAGTACTGTCAAGGTTAGGTAGTATTTTCTTACGAGAGCATCACTCGTCAGAAAATACTACCTAACCTTGACAGTACTGGTCTACCATTTGTGAAACGCTGGTCCAAAATCAGCGATACACTGGTCCATTTTTTGTGAGCGAGTGATCTATTTTTGTGCTATATGCAATATTTGCATTCGAACATTGTTTATAATTGATTTTGCTACTTCTTACTACGAAGAACGTAATTAGAAGCAAAGTAATACTTTTTCATAATTCACCATCCCTACGCTTTGAAGCGCAAAACTAAAGTGATTTAATACGATTTTCAATTTATGAACGCCGTAATTATTTCGATTTTTACTAAAACGTTCGAGACAATAGCTCCTAAAGTTCTTTGGGTGGGGTTAACTAGCATACCCATATCGTGCTTATAAGAACACATTAAAATAAGCCATGCGTCAGTTGGTGTAAGCGAATATGTTCTTTCCTGTACAAGCACCAGTTCGATACAAGAAACAATCATCATAGAATGCGTTGCATTGTGATTACAAAAAAGCGATAATTTGAACTACACATCTTATAGCCAAACTACCCTTATGAAAATTATTTTAGCGGATTCAATCATGACAATATAATATGGATAATACGATGCTCGTTATCTGCACAAAAGATATATTTTAAACTTATTTATATACCACAAGCATCACTAAACTCTTTCATTCTACGCTCAATCGATAATATTGACTTATAGAATTCACATGCTTTAGTATCTTCATCGTTACCAAAAATTATAGGTGCTACATCTAAACTTGCGACATCTGATTTTTCCATAAACATTTCATACGTTTCTCTGAAATTGTTAAAATAACTAAAATCTTTCGAAAAATTCATATTTTTTATATGCTTAATGTACTCCTCTATATGATTATCACATCTATCTTTATATTTGCCGTCTATTTGTGTTTTAGCCCGATCATTAACTTCTTTAACTATTAATTTTTTGAGTTCACTAATTTTTGGTAAATTCGATTTTTCTAATATAGTTTCAATCAAATTATCATTGATAATTTGGTCATGGATATTTTGAAAATTTTGTATATTATATGTTATGCATGCAAAAAGGAAGCTTATATCCGAATTCTTTATAAAATACGGTTTAGCCTCATTTTGTAATATGCTTGGAATTCTAAGTTTTTTATAGCACTCTATTGGCATGTTTAAACACAAAAATCCTATCAAGCTAGAAAATTGAAATGCTTGAAGTATATCTGAAAAGCCCAGCACATTGGCTACAAAACGAGCATTTACATAGTATACTATCACGTCAGTATTATAAATGAGTTTTTCATAATATCGCTGAAGCAACCCCCTTTCAACAATTTGTTCTTCATCATTAAGACTTGAAATATGTGCCATATCTATCATGAATTCATTATACATAGCTCTCGATTCAACAATTGATTCGAAAGATAAGGGAACTCTCGCAATAAATTCGTTTGCATTTGTATAAAAATTTATAAACATAATAGGGGATTTTTTGTCTAGCCTGCCATCATTATCGAACCTGTAGCCTGTAGTAATTTTATAATTCCATCTGTTTGAAACATCATCATTCCTTGATTGATTTATAACTGTAAAATACTTTGAAAATTTCATCCTTAATATTTCTTTATATAGTTTTTTAATATTAAAAAACAGCTCAGTATCATTTGATTCCCGAGAATGTATAGCATTATAATTCAAAACCAATAAATCTATACCGCGCAATGAAGATACATTGTCTCGGTAGTGAGTTATTTCATGAACAAGCAATTTAATGTCTTCCACTCTTGAGCTAACCCTAAACTCATCTGCTGATGAAATTTTATTGATTTTAATTGTTTGTGATATAAAATCATATTCACCGTCCGTCCCAATATTCGGAAACAAGCTAAAATCGCTTCTATACATAACATAACCCCAATCTTAAAATTATATTTACAAAAACCAAAAATCTACTTCATCTATATATCTACACCACTGCTAACAAGATTATGGATAATGCGTGGTTGGATAAATTAATTATGGAAATGATTTATACAAACTAACAAAATTATCTATTACTAGAATACTCAGATAAAAATTGATCGATTTTTATACACTCATTGCTTCCATTAGTTGGAAAACGAAGAAGTGGAATGCCATACAATTTTAAAATACTATCTTTAAGTCGGTCTCTTTTATATTGATTTGTTCCTGGTTTATGGTAGTTAAATCCATCAACTTCAATAGCAAGCACAGGCATTCTGCTAATTTTACTATAAAGTAGGAAATCCAAATGTGTAGATGAATTTGCTGCATACTTATATTGTGCATAAGTCATGAGTTTTACATCTTTAATAATCATATTTAATGGTTGGTGGCAAATCACATCAAGCGACAAGTATTTATATCTCTCTAATATATCCAAAATCTCACAATACATCAAGTTTTCAGAATCGTACTCAGATATTCTCTTATGTTTTTTAAGGAAAGCGATCCTAGCTTTTGTATATTGGGAGTATAATAAGTCGAAAACTGAGCGTATTTCGCTATGTATAATTTCAAAATTATTATATTCAATGTACGAAATCAAATCACTGATATTACTATCTTTCGGTTGCTCATTGCCTGAAACGACAAGACCTAATTGTTTTTTTGCACGGGATATAGCTACATTTAAAAGATATGGGTCATCTGAGAAATCTGTCACCACATCATCAACTGTCGTGAGAAGTATTATATCTTTTTCGCGCCCTTGAAATTTATGCACAGTTTCCACTTCAACAGGGTGTTCTAACTGCTCTTTTATAACACTTACTTGGTCTCTATATGGGGCAATAATCCCTATATCTTCTGGATTTAGCCCGCAAATTATAGGAAGCACTTCATGAATTGTGACATCTATCTGACGTTGATTTATACGTCCACGTTTATGCTCACCAACAACTGTTTTAAAAGCCATTAAAGTGTCTGTTTCATCGTAGTCTTGAGTCATAATTATTAGTTCATTATTATAAAATTTTTGGTTACAAAAGCCAATAATCTTTGGATGACAACGATAGTGTTCTCTCAGTAGAGTTTGGGGAGCATCATAGAATATACTACAAACAGATTTTAGAAAGCTATTTTCAGTAAAAGAATACCCCAAGGGTAACTTATAGGAGTTAAAAATTGCATCATAACATTCCTTTAAATCTTTTTTTACAATGTTGGGTAATTGCTTTAAATCTCCAACAATAACAGCATTTTTAGCACAAGAAAGAGATAATGCACCGGTCGCAATATCTACCTGTGACGCCTCGTCCATTATAATATAGTCATATATTAAATCCTTCAAACTGCTACGAGCAGAAAATGTTGTGCTTAGGATTATGGGGTATTCTTTAATAACTTTATCTGGGCATTGCCACAAATCATCTTTTGAAAATAATGTACGTTTTTCCTTGCCTCCATAACGCTCAAATAATTCTGCACGCAAATAATCCATCGACCATTTAGTTAATTCACTTATTTTATTTTTAGCATCCATAGATTTGAGCTTGCTCTCCAAACTAATAATTTCATTGGTTAATTCTAACTGCCTTGAATGGTAAAATGTGCTTTGGATTATTGTAGTAATGTTCAGTAGGTCACTTTTGTACAAACTCCAATCTAATATTCTATAGGCGAATGTATTTTTAATCTTAAACCAAAGAGATACCCCTCTCTCCTTTTCAGAAAGCTTACAACATTCTATCCACAATTGCATAATTTTCTCTTCACTTAAACGATTGCTCACTTTAAGCTCGGAATAGGGCAGGTTAGCCTCACTACAGTATTGTTTAAAGTATTTTATTTCAAGATTTAATGAAGCTAAATCAATTCGTGCCCGTGCAATACGCTCTTGTGCAGAAAATACAGTTAAAAGCTGGCTCGCATGGCTTTGTATTTTTGACATTAACTCAGACCTTTGCTTATAATCCATCTCCCAGTGAGCTATGTCTGGATAAGAACCTGTTTGGTCATTTATAAATTTAGTTTTGTTACAATCTCGTCCTAAATATGCAGCAAGGAAGTCTAACTCATATGACGGACTAGACAGCTTCTCTAAAACATTTAAAATTGCTGAATTATTATTTGATACGATTTGCACATTTTTCTTCATAATTAATAAATTTGCAATAATGTTAAGAATTGTTTGTGTTTTTCCCGTTCCTGGAGGTCCTTGAATAATACTGACTTGATTTGATAGTGCATTAGCAACTGCTTCAAATTGGCTTGCATTACCACCAAATGGGAAAATAAAGCTATTTTCTTCATAAGTACGTAGCTTATACGTTTGCGGGTTTATATAGCAAGCCATTACTGTATCAGTGCCAACGAATTCAAGTTTTTCATACTGTTTTTGAAGAAGTGCCTTCCCATTATCATCTCTCAATTCATTTATGCAAGATATTTGCTTTAGATAGTTTATGCAATTTTGTGCCGTATAGCAAGTAAGACATGAGTATGTAACTTTTAGATTATCACTTGGATATAGGCGCTCACTTCCATTTATGAATTTAATATACCAGTAATTTGCCACTTTACCATAGAATATCGATATAAATTTAATGTTAAACAATTTACGTCCCGAATGCACAATAACCATGGTATCTGGGTTTGGTGTATCTGAGATATCTAATAACTCAATTGAGCCCTGATTATAGATGCTAGTTGTGCCATTGTTAAAAGTAATATTATAATTATAGGTTAATGGATTATATTCACAGGATTTAACATCACTAGTAATATCTTTATTATTATATAAGAGTAATTGCTTACTTCTATCCATGATATATCTCCCTGCTTTCAATGTTTTTTAGATATCTTTAAACCAACGCATTTAGCTTATACTCTGTACACGATAATTCATAATGAAATTTACATGTCGAGTATTTTAGGTTGCTGGCTAATATCATACTTTTGAATAATTTTTAAATTATGGCTAATGTGAAGTTGTCAGTCCAGTAAATCCTTTACTAGCGCCATATTATCCATGATTATGACAGTACTTGGATGGTCAAAGCCTAGCCCCCCCTTATTAATTTCCAAAGCCTTCTGATACCATTCCAGTGCCTTGAGGTAATCTCCCTGACTAGAGTACACGCCCGCAATGTTATTATAGGTTGAGGCGGTATCTGGATGGTTTAAACCCAACACTTTTTCATTGATTTTCAAAGCCTTTTGATACAGTTCCAATGCCTTAGGGTAATCTCCCTGGCTAGAGTGCACTAATGCAATATTATTATAGGTCGTAGCAGTGGATGGGTGGTCTAAGCCCAACACTTTTTCATTGATTTTCAAAGCTTTTTGAAACCATTCTAGGGCTTCATAATAATTACCTTGGCTATAATATGCACCCGCAATATTATTATAAGTAGTTGCAGTGTTTGGATGGTCTAAGCCCAACATTTTTTCACGGATTTTCAAAGCCTTCTGATACCACTCCAGTGCTTTGGAATAATTCCCCTGAATGTCAAACACACTCGCAATATTATTATAGGTTGTGGCGGTTGATGGATGTCCTAAGCCCAATACCTTTTCACGAATTACCAAAGCCTTCTGATACCATTCCAGTGTCTTGATATATTCTCCTTGATGAGAATACACACTTGCGATGTTATTGTAGGTTGTAGCGGTAGATGGGTGATCTAATCCCATTATCTTCTCACGGATTTCTAAAGCCTTCTGATACCATTCCAGTGCCTTGATATATTCTCCTTGATGAGAATACACACTTGCGATGTTATTGTAGGTTGTAGCGGTTTCTGGATGATTTAAGCCTAATATCTTTTCACGGATTTCCAAAGCCTTTTGATGCAATTCTAACGCATTTCCGTACATACCCTGCTCTTCATAAACTTGAGCTATATAACTATATATTGCAGCATTAAACACATTATATTCGCCTGCTATTTCTTTATTTATTTTTAATGCTTTTTTATAATGTTCTAATGCCTTAGCATATTCACGCTCTTCTAGGAATGCTTTCGCTAGATTATTGCTGTTTATAACAGCATCCGCACTTTCCTGCACTCGCTTTTCTACGGAGGAGCTTAATTGCTTATTGTCAATACTAAGTGGTCTTTTAGGCACAGTTAAAACCTCACGATCTATAAGTCTCACTACGGATTTTTTTATCCATATTAACTAGTTTTTTAATATTTTCCAAATTCGCATCAAGGCTACTGTCATTTGATTTCATTTTGTCAAACGCATGTTCAATATAATCATTAAAGTGATGTCGTATGATGCTACTATTATCACGCTTTTTTTTCAATACACTACAGATGATTATAAATGAAATACTAAGAACGTGACAAATAATTGAAGGCAAAGCATATCTACTGTTATACCATATCCAATCATCTCTACTATTGTTTGTAAATATATCGCTTCCCAATAATCCCATCATAAACCCTGCTGCAATATTAAGAATGTATGTAACAATGGGACGAATAAACAATATTTTTGAAGAAAATTTTTCCCATCGATTCTTCATGAATGTATTTCCTCACTATGTCTAATTATTATGATGATACTTTGCATTGTAGCCACTAACATAAAAAATTTATGGATACTGCAGGTTATATAGGCCTCGTAGTAAGGCTTATAGTTTTCATCTGATAGTAAATTATCTTGCACACAATAAATATATTTTATAATGAATTACTTTGTAAATATTTTTGTAGCTCTTTAATAATTTCTATCATAGTGTCATCAAGACTAGTTGCATTAGATATTCTGAAGCGATTTCCAAAGGGCTCATCTTCTAAAAATTGTTGAGCAATAGTTCTTTGTGTTTGCATAATTTTATCAATACGATTTTTATGCTTTTGTTTCACTTCGTCAGTGCGTGCTTTTTTCTCTAAACGTTTTAATAAAATCTGTCGCGAATCTATATACAAATTAATAAAAACAGAGCGCCCGCCTGTTATTCCTATATCGTTTGGAGATATGTTTATACCCTCAATAACAGTGCAAGGGTTTTTTCTGTTGTAATCTGCAACTGATACAATGGTTTTTGTTAAAACTTCACATTGCTCTTGATAGTCATCATGTCCATCAAGTTCATAAGTAGAGTCTCCTAAAAGGTCAAATTCTTTTTCCTTGTTAGCCTTCAAAAATAGATCTTCTCTTGAACGCAATGCTTGACGCAAATCATTAGTTCCAATAATATTGGCTATATAAAGTAATTTTGATAATTCAGATGCAACAGTTGTTTTCCCTACCCCATTTGTGCCTGTAATAAAAATTACTAAACCGTTGGATATTTTAGTTCGTACTTCTTTTACGGATGTTCCTACCTTTTTACTATTGTTAAATTTAATAAGAACAGGAATTCCGACTACTCCCATTCCTAGTATTCCGCCCAGTATTGCCACAATCCAATATATCTGTTGCATTATTTATCTCCTCCAAATATACAAAATGTAATTTTTCTTCATCCTCACACTATACCCATTCCTGCCTAACGAAGTTTATGGATAATGTGTAGTTACTACGTTAGCACAGTATACTTGCTTGACATGCCATATCCAGATAATTACCTTCCCTAGTTCTCTTATAAGTTTATAGCAAACCTAACTCTTCAGCTTTATCAAGGCAGCCCTGAACATAAACACGAGCATGGGAATCTTCTGGCATCTTCGCTTGAATCGACTCTATTTTTTGCTTCCATTCTCGTGCCTTATCCCTTTGACCTGCAAGTGCATATGTTAGGCACAATAAGCCTCTAATAAAATGTTTTCTCCTTTCGTCCGTAGTATTCTGATGTAGATCCCATGCATTTTCATAAAATTTTATCGCCAAGGCATAGTCATTAAGCCCTCTGTATAAATCACCCATAGATTGGAAAACTCGTGCCTTTCCTTCTTTATCGTTTAAATTATCGTATTCCCTCATGGAAAATTCGAAATATTCTTCTGCCGCTTCGCGTCCACCTAGCTCCTGCTTACCTTCCATAATGCCCCTTAATAAAAGCACTTCCGCAAGATTTTCATACTCCTCTCTTTCACGGAACAAGCTCTCTGCATCTCCATAGTGCTTTCTGGCAACTTCATAATTTCCTTTTCTAGCCGCATCTGCACCCAAGTCCTTTAATATTTTAGGTGCAAGATTGTTTGCTTCCTGAGAAAGTAAAGCTTTAGCTTCTAAGTCGTGGCTTATTGCTTTTTGGCCATATTGCTTTGCCAAGATGTTATGCAAAATATTCATATAGATCAGGATGTTGAGCAGTTCTAAATGAGCACCCAGATTTCGATACCTTCTAGCGGCCTCTTCATAGTATTTAAGAGCCTTTTCAATATTTCCATTTTTGTACTCTTCTTCACCTAATTCAACGCGCTTTTTCGCACGTAAATATTCTGCGGATTGCTTCTTCACATTCGTGCTACCTGATTCGCTCTTATCGTTTGACGATGGAGGTTTGTCCCCATTTTTTTTAGCTTTGAAAACTTTTTTAAAGTTAATAACTAATACTAAAATAGCTGTAGGCACCCCTATGATGGCAGTAATGAGTCCAGCAATGCGTATTATCGAATCCATCTTTTCTCCTCCTGTCACAAAATAAACTTGGTATGCCGCCCATACCAAGTCGGACAGCTCTTTGGGTACTATAGCAATTTAGTCCTAGGTATTATGGATAATGTGTCTCAGACCAAGATAAGTCAAGAAGAAATCTAATATCCCATTAGTTACTCAACAATGATGAAATTTCTTGGCATGTTATCTTGACCTTTGTCTTGTTTTCTAGTTTACCTATAAAATTGTTTCTTAACTCAATAGCAAAACTAATAAAATCAGGCGATTTCTTGTAATTTTCTTTTATACCTTGCTCTTTTTGCACTTGAGTTTTCAAAGCATCCCAAAATAATTGTCCAAATATCAAGCCACTTAAATATCGAATTAAATCATCAATGTCTTTAGAAAATTTACTACTACATAACTCAGACAAATACAAACTTTCAGTATATTCAATTTCATAATTGTATGGATCTCGCAATACCAATATAAATTCCGAATCATGCACTTGATATGCAAGAAATAATTCCTGCAAAAAGTTCTCAGCAATATTAGATTCAGATTTATCTTCTAAAGATTCTAATTTTTCAAATAATATGATTAAGGCTAAATACTTATTGTTTATTTTGTCGTGAATTTGCGTAATTATTGCGTTTAGATCAAGCAAGATTTCATTTGATAGTTGCTGTAAATCAAAGCCATCTATAATTCCCTTGTGAGCAATTTCATTTCTCATTATCGGAACCTCAAATGCATAGTAAGGATAAATGGCCAACTCATAAGGTCTATATGAAGTTAATACTTTTCCTGCTTTTTCAACAAGTGTTCCAGTATTATCGCAAAAGTTTTTCTTATTATTCAACACACAAAAGTCATGAAATAATCCTTCAATTTGAAGAACAGCTAAAGATATAAATGACTGATACTTTTCTTCATTGTACAATTTGCTTAGAGTACTAAAAATTTCACTTCGCTTAGAAATATAATAACTTTTCGATATTATATTTGATAAATGCTCTGAAAGATTTATTTTAATATTATTTTCACGTATCTCAGTATAATAGCTTTCAATACAAGTTTTTTTGAGTTTGGCATATTTTTCTATTATTTGAGTTGTTTGAAATATTGTTGCTCTAGGCGTAAAAAGGAATTTTGCCTCAGATGAAAAATCATAATTATAATCAAAATATTTTTTGTAATATGCGTATTCATACCTACTGTTGAGCGTTAACATTGAAAGAGTATCATCTTGACATAAGTAGTAATCAATATTTTTATGACTTAGTAAATATGCACCAAACTCCGTACTAATGAAAGATATAATCTTATCTCGTGCATTTTTATTGAGTTGTGAAAAATAACGATATTTTTTTCTTGTATATTCTTCTATGCCATCAACATCTAGGATTTTTAATTGTTTTATACGCTCCTCGATTTCAATTAAATCTAAACGAACTTCCTCAGAAATAAACACGTAATTCGATATAATATTTTCAATTTGTTTTTTAGAAAATCCTTCGGTATTAATGCCGAGTGTTCGTATTATTTTTTCAATTATTGAAACACTACCTTCATCTATTGACAATGAATTTATTAAATCTGGCTTAAGCATATCATTTAACTTTAGTAAGTTCTCATGATTCATAGTAATCCCCCATCAAATATGACGTAACAATTATTTTATATTTCTCCTTTGTGTGATTGCTTTTACCTCTTTAACAACCCCAGATTACACATTTATAGACACTCTAACTTTTATGGATAATGCGTTAGGGATATTTAAATTGATGATATTCACGTTTATCTAAACATTATGTTTGTAGGGTCGGTATGGTCATGAGAATATACTATATCAACCTTCATCTCATAAGTGCACAATTGATTAAGTAATTTTTCAAAGCATACGTTCACTTTTCCTGCGCAGTTTTAGTGCTATAAAACCCTTGCTCTATGTAACATTCATCCAATTTCGTTATTTTCTTACTCTTTATTTCTCCAGCCCATATTTCAAAAGATTTCGTCCCAGCAATCAAGAAAAAAATATATCCGCAATTCGTCTTATTAGCTTCAATAGTTGCATTCCAATCTTTCCAGTCTGTGCTTGATGGGATGGGATATTTTTGTGGATGAGTATGCCATGCACCCATGTAATAGCTGCGTCTATGTTTAACCCTCTCTAAAAATCCGAAGTGAGCTTCATCCAAAATTTCGCATCTAATCCTCGTTCTTATGTCTTTGGGCTGGGGAGTTGTCACAAGATCAAGTGTGACATTTCGAGTTCGAGAATGCTGATGCCCAACTATATACCCTCCAGCTTCTGGCATATCGGCTGCGTTTTGAAGCCACAAGGAAATCTCATGTACGACTTCAGCCAGTACATCAAGTATGCGTCCATCTGGTAAGTGATACTTGTAACATCTAATCTGAATCATTACAGCAGCCACAGTTCCTTTCATAGAATGGATTTTGTATTGTAGAGAAGGGATTGTCTGTCACGCTAAATGCAAAATTTTCTGTAAAATTGTTTGAAACAACATGCTTAAAAACTTCCAGCACAAGTGCTGTGGTTTTCAAGAGGATGGTGTTTCCATATGCAACTCGAACTCCACCACATCCATTTCGGATAATAGTCACATCATCCTCTGATGAATGATTTAGCTTATTTGGAGCGGAATTGCCTTTATCGTCTACAAACAGGCACTCAAAACATCCTTCATTTGAGTAATTTACCCCGAGTGCATGTCCGTGCCGTCCATCACCCTCTAGCCAGCTATATAAAACAGGCTTGGCATATCTAGCATCCGTTAACGCTTTATTGCAAGATATCTGGGCATCGCTACCTATGCCAGCAAATATCACGACATCTATTTCATCTGTTAGCACTTCATTAACGTTATCGGAATCAAGCCACTTATTTTTGAAATCAATTCTTATCTCTGGATGAAATCTCTCCAAATCAACAGCTATCAATATAGATTTGGGATGCCCAACACCCCAAAAATCTGAGCGATGTCTTAGTATATTATCGACTTCAAGTTTGTCACCATCAACCAAAAGTAATTTCTTCACGCCCGCTTTTACAATTTCAGATGCGATGTAGCTGCCAAGAGAACCAGCCCCGATAATTGCTACTTTTTTCTTAGCAAGCGATGTATCATTGCCAATTTGGCAGTTCAAATGATGATAATCACATCTATCTATGTCCAAAAAGACTAATTCATCACAATTGTTTCTCAATTTATCCATGAGCTTCGCAACACCTTTATTTTTGAAACGAATCTCACACCCAAAAATCAATTCATTTAATTTGAACACCAGTATTACTGATTTGTGGTAGTAACTCTCTCCTGTGATATACTTGTATGCCTCATACGAAATGCGCCGAAGTTGTTTATTGTCAACAATATCAAGGATATTTTCGATTCCCCATGTGTTCTTGCTGTGAGGAGGGATTATCTCGCTAATATCTTCAATTTTGAGAAATATTGCAGCTTTATCTTTTACGGCTACCCATTTGTTTTTATATTGTTCGTTTATAACGATATTTGGGTGCAACATGATCATATGTTCATCTTTAGCTTTATAAATCTCTAACAAACCAAAGGGGCATTCGTCTTCAAGATAAACATCGTATCGGCAGTTGTTTTTAACACGGCTATTCCAATAATATAGAAACTCCTTTTGATATTCTCTTTCTATCTCGGACGTTGTTAGGTTAAGTAACCTAAAAAGTTGCGAAATGCAAAATTCTATTTTATCTTCAACTGTAAAAAGATGGGCAATGTAATGTTCACTTTCGTACAAACAAATCCTCTTGAACGTCTTATCTCCTACGATCAGTTCATTCAATAAAAAGTGCGGTAGTGATTGAGCGACATCAACGGCTGTAATAAAAGGCATTGATGTTGAATCGTTCGAGCTGCTCGTAAGAATAGTAAAATTCATATCCTGAATCATAAAATCAATAACAACATACTCATGGACTATGCGTGAGCTTACGATTTCAATACCATCGAATTTTTGCATTGTATCTATACAAATTTCCAATATATCATCCAAAGCTAGTCTCCCTTTTGCCAATCGTACTCATTGCTTGTACAGCTTCCTTTGGCGGCACGTCAAATGTGTCGCCCATTACCTTTTGGACATATTTGGCAGCTTCATGTTCGGACTCCACATTGCAAGCATTTTGCAAATTATCAACCGCTTTTTTCCATCGCTTGTAAAATGTTATGCCATGTGCATTACTCTTTTTCATTTTGTAAAACACCTCTGAGAAAGGCGTTACAGGCAAACTGCAATTCATTGTAGCAGAAGTGATTTTACCATCATAGTCATATGATACTACGAAAGCATCCAGTATCTTTGCCATAGTCTTGCAAAGAGAGGTTAGATCGTCATAATTACTCCCTTCCCTACACTCTATAAAATGCTCACAAGCCAATATAGTTAGAGCAACACTCGGCGGAACTTCATGTGAATTTGTAGAGCTTGAATAACACTCTATTTTCCATTTTTTTATATATCTGATTACCCTACGCAGTTGTGCATTGTCTCTCAATATATCAAGAAAATATTTATTTAATCCTTCGGGATCTGATTCTTCCCAACTGTAATTTATACTGTGTTCCTTGCCTCTTGCCAAATAAAGAGTATCATTATACTCTGCATACATAGGAAAATCAATATGCAACCATTCCTCATCGTTTTGATAATAAGCAACTGTAACACAAGGTTCTTTAATCCGCGGAATCCTTCTATTCTCTATCTCTAAGATTTCCTTTGCTATACCTTTCAACTTCCTCGGGTCATCATGAGTAACTATATTCAATGGGAAGATGACAGCTATATCCCTATCAACAACTGGGCTTTTAATCACAGTATCAAGTTTATAACTGCCTTGATCAATAAACCGTAGGTCGCTCTTATTTACTGTAATGCCTTCAAGCGCACATTTATCCGAAAAGTTATCTTCAAAATTGCGTTGCAAAATTTCTCGCTTCTCTCTAAGTTCATTGGCTTCGCTACCTATCTTGATAGACTTATGGAAGCTATCAAATTCTTTTTTTAATTTCATACTAATCATCCTCCAATTTTAAGTGCATAAATAAATCCTGTGCTCTTTATATAGTCGTATATAAGCATGGAACTATCTATTTTAGGCATATAATCCATTCCAAAGCGAACAGCTAACGAAACTGGCATTGCAGGGAAGACATGCAGTTCTGTTAACTGTCTGTAGTCATGTTTAATCTGTCCTAATAAACTGCGAGATGCCTTTATAAACTCGTTAACAACGGTAGGGTGCGTTACAAAATCCCTGTTTGGTGAAGAAATAGTCAGTTTGTAAATTACCGTGTCTTCACCAAGAACTTCATATATCCCATTTTCTTCAATATCAGTACTCAAAGCAATCGAAACAGCGACTTTTTTACCTGTTGTACCAATTTTATGTGCCATAAACTCAACAGGCATGTATTCTTTTTCCCATTCCCAACTATCTACATTACGCCCTTGCCGCTGAAACACATCTATAGCATATTTGTCATTAAGCATACTTCCTAAGTACATTAAAAGTGGCATAGGTGCAAAAGCAAACACTGAAACATGACTGCCCTCTTCGACTATCCTACGAACATCTCTGCCAAACGCTCTATCCAAATTCCTCATATTTTCCAAATAGAACTCACTTTCATTATCATCAATGAAACTTCGGGCTATGCTTAAATCAATGGGTGAGTTGCTGGTTGGGTATCTGCCGATTTGAACTAGAGCTTCTTTTGCTTTAGATTCGGATATGGGCTGTCGATTACCTGCAATGTTAGCAGCATATAATAAAACAGTGCTTTTTCTGTTTGCGTCTATATCTGTCACAATAATTATGCGTTCTTCATGCTTACGTTTCATTTCAAACAAATAATCTGCAGTATACTTGTAAGGGTCTCTATCAATCACCTTGTGGCACATAGGACATACAAGCATTAAATTTTCAAATTTATTTACATCAATTAGCTCTGGATCATAACGTGAGCCTTTAGGACTTACCGCATGAATATGTGCTTTTTCTGAAAAGTTACCTGGATCATCAGTAACTTCATGCCTATATAGTGGTTTGTTGCAACCTTCAAACTCACAACGTCCTGCAGCAACTCCCCACAACAAGCGTTGCACAGGATTTGGAACATCCGTTCTGGCTGTGGACATTTTATCAGCCCCTTTACTTATAAATATTTGATTTCCTTTTGATAAACCGTGAACTACAAGAACACATTTCTTTTGCTACTTTATAGATGAAACTGTATACCATATAATACAAGATAAACCACACATTATAGCCATTTTATCCAGATTATTATTCCTGTTTCGTTATCAAATTTTATTATCATTAAGCCTGCTAAAAACACTACTTGTCATATTTTTGTATTTTTTCTAACTGTGATGGCTCTTTCATTATCAGATTTCATGACCCTTATACTTGAAAAACTATTTATAGGTTCAGTTGCAATGCACATCACATGTATAATCTCCTTTATAAATTTTTATTGTCTCGCAAATCAACAATACCAAAGCCAAGTGTATTAGGGAGTTCTCGCCTGAACTCATTTTCAAACCACATAGGTATTTCCGAATGACCAAATGCATTGTGTTCTCTGATGATGATGTCAAGCCAATTCGGAATTTCTTTTTTGCTGTGCGAGTTTCCCCATCTTGTTTTATAGTCATACTAAAAACTTATAGACTCATGCCCTTTAGAGCAACTTAGAGTTTTTTTCATGCAATGCTGATCATTAAGTAATTCCAAATATTTATTTATTTTTTCCGTTGCTTCGTCATCAGAAAAGCGATCATGAAAATA
>Ga0123352_10002592_pt1 | contig 25416 bp, 21 predicted proteins | sample TergutLab28metaG_FD_89700 | JGI IMG/M metagenome (GOLD analysis project Ga0123352, IMG submission 89700) | Labiotermes labralis P1 segment gut microbial communities from Petit-Saut dam, French Guiana - Lab288 P1 | ecosystem: Host-associated > Arthropoda: Insects > Digestive system > Gut ...
ATCAGCTGCCTCTTACCCGGAAACTCCGTCTCTCTGTTTGTGAATTTCATTTAAACTCCGCTCCTTTATCTTCTGGCTTTGGATTCGATAGATCCGGCTTGACGGAATTGAAAATATTTAGTGAGTATATCTATAATCGGTTCATGAACCGCTTCGGTCTTTGTAACACGTGTTATTCCGAGGAAAAACGTTTGAGCGGATAATAAAAAAATAAATTGAGGTTTGTTGTATATGACACTCTCATCGCCGGTAATCGATCTGAATGCGGTTATGATTTCCGGATATGGATATCGAGATATTGATCTGAAGGTCCGCCTCGATTTTCGAGGCCTCATCGATTTCCGCATCCGCGGAGTCATTCCTTTCTTCCATATGATATTCGTTCATGTACAGGTATTTGAGCGGAGTCCGGCTATCCGTCGGGCTCTCTACTCTCAATATTCCGCTCTTGATGAGCTTATTTATGATATTGCTTATCGTTGATCCGGAGATCCTTCCTTTAAACAATTCAACAAGCTTTTTCCAGTTGATCTTTTCACCTCTTATGTTATGTTCTTTTATGGCATCCGATACCATTTTAGTTCTGTCCATTTTACATGCCTCCATTATGAAAAATATTTAATCGACGACCCTCATTAAATGCTTATAAACTCCGTTTACTTTAGATATCGAAGACGGAACAAAGAAGGTCCGATCAAAATGCATGTTCAGTGCTCAATCGAAAGTTCAGGATATCCGGAATTCACGGCAACGGGAACACGATTTTTGGATGAATTTGCAGATCAAGCATAGGAAGGCGTTTTCGTGTAAACAGCGCGACCTTTCACGAAACAGGTTGGAATCGCATACGAAATGATTCTGCAGGATCCACGGATCGCCACCTCCGAGAAGGAGGAACGGCGGAGTGCACACATGTCTCCGGCTATGAGTTTCGTCGGACAATGTTTTGAGGATAGTTTTCTAATAGGAACGATATGGGTCGCCGATCAAAACATAATCTTCAAACGTTCTTCATCAGAAAGTTGATTTTGCATATCTGAAGCGGTTCATGAACTGATTATAGATATAGTCTGAAATGTTTTCAATTCCGTCAAGCCGGATCTATCGAATCCCAAAACAACAAAGCATAGGCGGAGATATTCATGAGAAACAGAAGATACGAATCATTCGGTGCCGGGCGAGCAGGACAAGGTCAGATCGACCTCCAGAGCGGAGAGGTCGTTTTCGTTCATAATGATACGAGTTCAGACAGCAATGTATTGCCGATAAGTGTCTCGCATGTTTACAGCACTTCATCCGCCTTGAATGCCGATGGATCCGTTGCTTACGGAAAAGGGTTCAATTTGAATCTTTACAAAAGGCTGCAGAAGGTGAGCGAGGACCCGAATGATACAAGATACATATTGACAGATGCGGCAGGTAAAGAATACGAATTCAAAAAACTGTATTATTATCTTAACTCCGAAGGAAGAAGGGTATATCACAGAATGGTCGGCGGAGAAGAAGTGAAATTCACTCCCGGAGATATCTCGATCGGCCACGACAGAAAGCTCACTTATCATGACGGAACGGAAACGCATGAGATCTTCACGGAGCTGAGAACGGACAGCGGATTCGTATTGGTAACGGAACTCAAAGACTTTCTTAACGCACATAAAATTGAAACAAGGCATGAGGAACTGATACAGCTTGAAGACGAGGTCAGAAGCCTTGGACGGAGCATTGAGGATCTTGAATTCTCATTGGAAGAGTACAAAAAACTTGACCATGAGGATCTTTCAGAATTGAGAAAAAAACAAACCGATATACAGAAAAAGTCTTTCGAAATAGAGGAGGATATTCAGGAATCATTCAAAGCTCTAAAGAAGTGCCAAGATGGTCTTATCAAAAAGAATTCAGAATATAATAATTTGATTACTAAAAATGATTCAAACATTGGCAGATTGAGAATAAACAGCGGCAACGCAGAACTCCAAGAAAATGTTGTGGCATCCGGAAACTTGGACGGGTTGAATCCAAATTATAGTTTTGTTTTCGAACGTGGAAGGAGTCGCAGGACATTTGTGAATGCGATCGGAAGAGAAATGGAAAGATTATCTCTTTTGGCATCCTACGATAAGATTTACACGGAAGATTATTACGGCAAAGTCCTGGGCAATGCAGATACTTATAACGGACCTCGAATTGAGCGTGTCATTCAGTTCCTTCAGGAAAGATTCGAAGAGAGTATTGAAAAACTATCGCAAGATATACGCGAGGATTCTTTCAAATTAGAAAAAAAGAGGTGGGAAGACCAGAAAACCCAGATGAAAGATAAGGAAGAACTGCTCAATTTGCAGATTGATTTTCAGGAGTTGAAAGATGGCTACGATAATGACGAAAGAATTAGGTTAAGAAATCGTTACGATGATCTGACGAAACGCGCGGAGATTGACATCGCCATTGCAGAGAAGATGCTGGATTATCGTAAATTCGTGCTCCGGCAATACGAAGAACAGGTTTCCGTTAATTTCATTTCCGATCGTAACGGTTTGAACTACGGTTTCAACAGAGCGGGGCACCTTGTGATCATCTGGGACGCGTATGATAATCATGCGTCCCTGATTTACGAGGACGGAAAGCTCATGGAGATCAATGATGCGGAAGAGAAAGACACGGTGTTTGAATACATCGGCGGAAAGCTATCTGTGATCACTGATGCACTGGACAGAAAGACAAGATTTGTTTACACCGGAGACCATCTTGAAAAAATAATCTATCCGAACGGTGACGAATCGTCCTTCGCATATCGGAACGGTCTGCTGTATGAGATGGTGCCGCCGGTCGGGATCGGAAAGCGACTGGAGTATGACCATGAGAACAGACCGGTCAAGATCGTAAACGCAACATCGGTCGAGAGCGTATCGTTCGACGGAATTATAAAAAACAATGAAACGGAAACGGAAGACGTTGTCGGGATCGAATACGGCGAAAGCGGAAAATCTACCGGCGTATCGGATCTGAAAACAGGCCACAGAACAAATTATCTATTCAATTCGGAAGGAGACTGTGTAACGGAATACGCAGAACTGGACGACGTCATGAGGATCATCAGAACATATGACGTTGGCCGCAGGAGATGCTATTTCTCAATGCAGCAGACAGATTTCGATAACAATCTGATCGATCATGCGGTGCCCGAACAAAATAATCCGAACGTTATCCATTCACTGAACGGCGATGTGAATATAGGCAATATAGATACGCTGGATCGGTTTGCGGTATGGAATCTTGACCCTCATCATTTGCCGGAACACGCTACCGATCTGATACTTTCCGGGTTTGCTACAGCCGATTCCGATGAGACCACGGATCGCAGAAAGACGGAATATTGCGATCATTCCGATCCGAATCATCCTCACGCATCGCCCGTGACCGACCCTGCGGCAGAGAGCCGCAGATTTGAACTGAGAGCGGAGATCACATATCGCGATGAATCAACGAACGTAAGCGAGAAAAAGACATTCATCGCAAGCTATGACTGGAGGATAAAAACAAAACAGTTCGTAGCCATTCCGATCACTTTGAATGAGAACGGCAAAGGTGAGCCGATCAAACCTCTTTCAATAAGAATAACGGCCGATTATTCGAATAACAGGAACACCTGTCTTTTCTCAAGAATATCATTAGCGGACGGAGACTGGATATATACGGAAATGGACGAGGAACACAGAAAAATATTCGAATGCAGCAATCGACAGATAACCGACAGAACGGTCGATGGCGTCAAAGTAGGCAGATTCGTCTCTCATGACGAATCATTCTTCGAATATGACAGAAAAGGCAATCTGATCAGAGAAAGAACCGTGTTGACCAAAGACGGTATATCTGAAACACACGTGACGAAGCGCGAATACAATAAGCGATCGAAGATCATACGAACAACACTGTCGAACGGCATCGTAAGTGAAACCGTATATGACAAGAGAGGCAACGCCGTCAGATCATTCACGTACCATAAAAGCAACCCGGCAAGCAGATTCGTTCAGGAGAACGAATATAATGAAAAAGGACAAATAACGGCGGAGATCGATGCGCGCGGTGAGAACAGGACAATTTTCGAATACCTTGACGGTACGAACATCATAACGAGAAGCATCTCACCGAACGGACAGAGATTTTCGATCGGGATCAATCCGCATACCGATGAATTACTGGCAATATCCGCAAGCGCTCAGGGCGAACTCAATGAGACCGAGTTCGTTCACACCAAAGGTCTTCTGACTCGATTGACAAGCGGCGGAACTCATTATGATTACAGTTACGACAGCTGGGGCCGCAAGTCCGAAATAAGCATTGCGGGTACGCCGCACGTTCAATATGCACTTGAGATGAGTGACGGTAACGGCGGCAACAGCGGCAATGATGGCAACGAGACCGTAACGGCAACATATGCGAACGGCGAACAGTATCAGACCACGACCGACAGATTCGGTAAATTGCTGACAGTGCATCGTATAATCAACGGCGTCAGAACACTTCTGATGTCGAATCATTACGATGGAAACGACAGACTCATCGAAACGACCGACCATCTTGCCAAAAAGGTCGCGAGATTCATATATAACGATGACGGAAGTCTCAACACCGAAATAAGCGGAAATGTCCAAGCGGTAAAGGATCATAACATTGAAGGAAGCGTTGAAAGGGTAAGATATGTTTTAGAGGAAGGCATAGACGATCAGGCCTACGAGAACATATATGATGATGAAGGCAGAGTTTCTCAGATCATATTACCAAACGGCAGATCGGAGACCATTGAATATGACAGCCTCGGACGCATAAGCGCAATAGAGCATCCGACCCACAGGGAACAGATCAAATACTATCAGAACGGAAACGCAACCGGCCTCATAACAAGTACAGACCATGGTAACGGAAGGACAAAGTACGCGTACGACAGCAACGGGAACATAAGCGAAATACGTGAGAACGGAAGATTGTCGGTAAGATACAGTTACGACGGTCTTGACAGGATTTCGCGCGAAGATAACATTCGGCTGAATAAGAGCACAACGTTCGATTACGACACCAACGGCAATATCCGGTTCAAGAACATATATCCGCTCAGTGATTCTATTGAACTCACATATGGTGAAGAGATACGTTACGATTACGCCGAAACAGGTAACCGTGACCGCCTGACAGCGATCAACGGAGAAGTATGCGAATACGACATTCTCGGAAATCCGGTGAAGTATCGTAACAATGATCTTGAATGGAGCAATCTGAGGGATCTCGTTCAATATGACAACACAAGATTCGAATATGATGTCTTCGGACTACGTCAAAGCAAGAGTTGCGGCGAAACGAAGACAGAGTTTTATTGGTCCGGATCCAAACTGCTTGCTGAAAAACGCATATCGGCAAAAAGCGAGGATCTGGAACTGGATGATCACCTTACCGATGACCCCATGTATTCCAATGCAACGAACATGAGCATATCATATCTGCAGGGAGCAGGAGGATTAGCAGGGTTCATAATATCAAGGAAAGACGATTCTTGCAAAAGGAGCTACTATTACAGAAAGAACATCCAGGGCGACATAACACACATATTCGATGATGAAGGGACGATCAAAGCGGAGTATGTTTACGATGCATGGGGAAACCACGAGATAATCGAGGACGGAGATAAGATCGGTTCCGTAAACCCGTACAGATACCGCGGATATTACTACGACGTTGAAACAAAGCTGTACTACCTGAGAACGAGATACTATGATCCGGAAACCGGCAGATTCATCAGCGCCGATGACATTGCGATATTCCACGAGACGCAAACGCACATCAACGGTCTCAATCTTTACGCATATTGCGCCAACAATCCGATAATGTTCGCTGACCCGACGGGGCAGATATTCAGGCGGATCAGGCGCGTCATCCAATCTGTTGGAAATGTAATAGATTCGGTGGTCAATTGGATCGATGATAACGCAACCCTTATCATAGCGGTTTTGATCGTATGTGTTGTGGTCGCAGTGACGGTGGCAACTTTCGGAGCCGCCGCACCGCTGGCCGTTGCTCTGGGCGCTAAGGTCGTGGGCGGCAAGGTCATATCGGCCATGACTGCCAAGGTCATATCAGGCGTGGTCGTGGGAGCGGTCAAAAGTGCGACAATGGCTGCCGGGAAGAGCATCATATCACAAGGTCTTTCGAACAATGGTTACAGGAACATCGATTGGGGAACGGTCGGAACCGCGGCACTGATAGGCGGAGCTACGGGCGCAGTATCCGGCGGAGCTTCTAAATTCTTGGGAGAGAGCACGAAGTTGTCGAGAGTAGGATATCAGATCGGAGGAGAGGCGATCATTTCCGGCGGTTCCACGGCGGTCAAGGGTCTGCTGACAGATAGTTTCTCATGGACGGATGTCGGTGTGTCCGCATTCTTCGGCGCTGCCGGAGGCAGACTTGGCCCCAAAACTAAGAACGTACATGGGGACGAGTGCCCTATCAGGAAATTCATTGTTACTTCGAGCATGGATACAGCAGAAAAAGGAACAAACAAAATGATTTTTAGGATCTCGGAATGGATGAGAGGGAGCCGGTAAAAAAGTACAAACCGAACGCCGCATTAAGCATGAACATCCGTTCGCGCGACATTATGATGTTCTCACGGCCGTTATCGCATCACACTGCGTCCGTTCCTGGAAATTTAACGGCCACCGCATTTATTCCGACAGGGGCGCCGAGCGCATCCGCGACCGGCTGACACTTCGTCCGGAGTATGTGCGCTATCGGTATCGGTACTTTTTTATCGGAAAGCGATTCAAAGTTTGCCATACCTTTTGCGATCATCAGATCCGCTGATGCTATCTCTTCCTTCAATGTATCGCTCAGTGCGCTCAGATCGATCCCGATCCTGAACTCGGATGTTGTTCCCATAACATCCACTTCTTTGTCCAAACCAATGCGTTCTGCGTCCTCGGCTGTCACGTCATTCAGTATCGGTTCCCCTCTTACGATGCCGATCACCTTTGTCCCGGCCCTTCTTATTTCCCTTATCAGCAATTTATCCAGCTGTGATTCGCCGCAGTTGTCGAAAATGTATATTACAGATCTTGCGGCTGAAAGTATTTCTTTCACAATGTTCGTGTCATCGTATCCTATGCCTTGCTCCACAAGACTCCGAAATTCTTTCCTGAACTCGCCCGGATCATCTATCGCCGATCCAATCCCGAAATCCATTATGTTGCCTACGGATGCGATAAGTATCGCTGCTTTCATACGATCGTCCGATGATCCTATGAAGTTCGATGCATCGTCCATGTATTCCGCCGCAACATCGTCCGCACGTATCTTAAGTTCGATATACGGATCTTTGACCTTCATTGCCGCATATGCGGCTCTGTGAACCTCTGTTGCGATCTCAGCGGAGTTCCTCACATTCGGTAATTCGGCGGTGAATGCGCTCATTGCCGCATGCAGCGCCTCGAACTCCGTTCCGTTGTCCGCAAGTTCCGCCTGGAACAGTACGCGCTTCAGCAGGCACGGGATGCATTCCGGTCTTATGTCCATGACTGTCAACCGCCCTCTTGGTTTATAACACATGTGCGCCCGGAACAGGCAGAACTGACGGGGACCCTGCTGTTTATATATAAGCAAAAATATCGGTTGCTCATGGCAAAGGATAAGATATGTTCATCATGCGGCATCAGGCTTCTCGGCCACGGTAACACATTCTTCAAATGTCCGGAGTGTGGAGGCCCCGAGATAGGCAGATGCGCACAATGCCGCGATCAGGGCGTCTCGTACGAATGTGAAAAATGCGGATTCAGAGGACCGTGATCATATGGGAAAGATAGCGGCCAAATATGACCTAATGCCTGAGAGCACCGACGTTCCCCTTGAGGCGGTCGTTGATGCGATCAAAGGCGTGATCCCGAACGGAGTGACCCTCATCGAGACAAAAATAGAGCCGGTCGCCTTCGGCCTGAAGAAGGTTGTCGCCGGATTCATCGTTGACGATACCGACGAGACGATCGGCGGAAAACTGGAAGACAGTCTCAGATCAATACCCGGTGTTGAGAACATCGAGTGCACATCTACCGCGCTCCTGTAATTTTTATCGATCTATGTGCCCTATGCGGCACTGACATTTTATTTTAAACTGAAGTCAGCAAATGCTGTATTCGACAGACAACCAACACCCATCGAATTTTAAAAATGTAAAGAGTTTGGAAAGCAAACGAAGCCCGTTTACTTGTTGAACGCGAGTTCCGGATCTGCGATATAACCGCTCTTCATCATGATCTCGGTGATCTCTCTGGACCTTTTGATCATGAACTCCGCACGGTCGGTTAGTTCCTGACGTGTGAGCTTCAGTCTTGCGAGACCCTGTTCCTGCGCTTTCATCGCCACCGCCACCGCTTCGAGGGGGAACACTTCCCAGTCGCTCATCAGCGGAAGGATGTATTCCTCGTACATTCCCTTCTTCTCGGCGAACTTCGCCAATTCTTCGGCTGCGGCTATGCACATCTCGTCGGTGATCGTTTTAGCACGGACATCAAGCGTACCGCGGAACACTGCAGGGAATCCCATCGAATTGTTAACCTGATTCGGAAAGTCGGAACGGCAGGTCGCAACGATCTTTGCGCCCATTTCCTTTGCTTCCCACGGCCATACCTCGGGGACGGGGTTCGCGGTCGCGAACACGACGGCATCGTTTGCCATCCGCTTGACATATTCTTTCGGTATAGTACCCGGTCCGGGTGCGGAAGCTGCGATAACTATATCGGCACCCTCCATCGCCTCCTTCAGGCCGCCTTTCTTTCCGGCACCGTTGGTCTGTTCACACATTTTCCACTTCTGCTTGAAGTTCTTCTTGAGCTCTTCTCTCTCCGGATTCAGTATTCCTTTGGAGTCCACCATAACAAGGTTCTTCGGGTTGATGCCCGCCGCGAACATCAGTCTTGCAATAGCTATGTTCGCCGCACCCGCGCCCACCAAACAGATGTGTGACTTCTTTATGTCCTTGCCTACGAGCTTCATTGCGTTTATCGCGGCCGCATAGACAACGGTGGCAGCACCTTGTTGATCATCGTGCCATACCGGGATCTTGCACGTTTCCCTCAGCGTGTCAAGAATGTCGAAGCACTTAGGCATTGAGATGTCCTCGAGGTTCACGCCGCCGAACGACGGAGCCATGAGATTGACGGCCTCTATTATCTTGTCAGGATCCTTCGTGTCCAGACATATCGGAACTGCGTCAACTCCTCCGAGGTACTTGTACAGCATGACCTTTCCTTCCATCATGGGCATGGCGGCTTCGGGTCCTATATCTCCAAGGCCGAGAACACGTGTTCCGTCGGACACCACCGCAACGGTGTTCCATTTCCATGTGTGTGCGTATACCTCGTCGATGTCCTCGTGGATCGCCTTACACGGCGCCGCGACACCGGGGGAATACCAGATGGCAAAGTCATCATAGTTACGCACGGCCGCTTTCGGTACCACTTCGATTTTTCCTCCGTAGTACTTGTGCAGGACCATTGCGTCCTTCCCCGGCTTTTCCGCCATTATAAGGCGTTCTTCAACGGACATGTTCTCCTTCGTCATCTCTACTTCTCCTCCCCCTCTCCGCGAATGCCGTAATTTATCCGCAGAATCTTCAAAACGCATCATAATGCTAGCTAATATTTATAGATAGTCAACATATTAATCACAGAATAATCGTGTCTGGCATCAAAGTACTTCTTGTGGACGGATACATAGACGATCCGGCGGCACTCGGCGTTCCTCCTTATATATCTCCCATGGTTCGCTCGGTGGCCGGTGCCGCCATAGATACGGGGGCCGTCGTGGAATATGTCACGATAGATCACATAAGGAAAGGCCGAAAGATCCCGAAAGCGGATGTGAGCGTCATTCTTTCCGGTAACACCGTCCCGGGCCGTTATTTGCGGTCGATGCCCATGTCCGTGAATGAAATAAAGAATATACTTCCGAAACTCAGCGGCTGGAAACTCATAGGCGGATCGGCCGCATTGTCAGATGCAGCCGACGGATTCAATTTCGTAATAAAAACGGATCTGGCGGCATCGCTGTACGACGGGCTGACAGGAAAAGAGGTGGACGAACGCCTTCGGAACATAGACGAATGGAACAGATGGATGGTACTCGGCGCCGATATAGTAAAAGATCATCAGGATCACCCGCAGCCGCTTATCGCGGAAGTGGAAACGTACCGAGGATGCCACCGATTCAGGAGCGGAGGATGCTCGTACTGCATAGAACCGCTGAAAGGTGAACCACTGATGCGGTCTCCGGGCGATATATTGGATGAGGTCGGCCGCCTTAAAGAATTAGGTGTCAGAAATATCCGGATCGGCGGTCAAACGTGTATAATGTCATACGGTTCGAAGAATTATTTAGGAATACCTAAACCGTGTCCCGATATCGTGAACGGGTTGTTCACTTCACTCCGCGAGATGAGCTTTGATGTTTTACACGTGGACAACGCGAACGCTTCCGTGATATCGGAATATCCGAACGAATCGTCATCGATATTAGAAACACTGGCGTACTGTTGCACCTCCGGGAACGTTCTCGCATTGGGTATGGAAAGCGCAGATCTCGCGGTGATCGATGCAAACAATCTGAACTCAACCCCCGATCAGGTATCGGATGCGGTTCGCGCGATCAACCGGATCGGATCGGAACGCGGAGAGAACGGTATGCCCAAGTTGCTTCCCGGACTGAATCTGATCTCAGGACTGGACGGAGAGACATCGAGAACATATGACCTCAACATCAATTTTTTGAAAAAACTGTATGATGAAGATCTTATGATCAGACGCATAAACATTCGTCAGGTTTTACCGGTAAGAAGGGAATTTGATAAGAAGGTCGACCACAATAAATTCAAAAGGTACAAGCAGGAGATACGCAACAACATCGATGCTCCGATGCTTGAAAGAATAGTTCCGATCGGCACCGTTCTGAAGAACGTTTATCTGGAGCTCGTTGACGGAGGTCTCACATTCGGAAGACAGATAGGAACGTATCCTTTACTCATCGGCATTCCGTACAAAACGGAAACGGACCGGTTCTGTGATATTATGGTGACTGACCACGGATTCAGATCGATAACCGGGATCGAGTATCCGTTTCCAATAAACACCGCCAGCATGTCGGCGATTTCCGCACTCCCCGGAATAGGGAAGAAGAGAGTGGCCAAAATAATGATATCCAGGCCGATAAAAAATAAGGAAGAGTTCGCTGCGATCATGGACGATGTGTCCGTCGCAGACCGTTTGGATAATGTTGTTTCATTCGAATGAAAAGTACAGCATTTTGTCAAATGAAGAGGATAAAATACAATTCTGGAAAATATTATTACTCTGTATGCGTTTGTGTCTTTATGAGAGAGAAAGTGACTGTTTACAATCCGGACTTCGTTGATCTTATTCTATATCATGTTTTGAAGGATGTGGTTGAAGGTACCTACATCGATGTGGGCGCGAACGATCCGTGGTGCGGATCCATAACAAAAATATTCTACGAGCGCGGTTGGTCCGGGATAAACATAGAGCCGCAAAAAGAGTATCATGATATTTTACAAAAGGACAGGCCGCGCGATGTGAACCTGTGCATCGGTGCCGGAAACTGCGAGACTGAGCTGGTATTGTACGGAACTTCCACCTTGGCAACGATGGATAGAACGCTGGCAACGGAGGATACACAGACCACGGTAAAGGTAATGCCTTTGACCGAGATCCTGAATGAGAATCTGCCATCCGGGGCCGATGTACACTTTTGCAAGATCGATGTCGAAGGTTTTGAGAAACAGGTGTTGGAAGGTTTGGATCTCAGCTTATATCGTCCTTGGATATTTGCAATCGAATCCATCGATCCACGTAAAAAGAAGCCCGTCTTTGACAGATGGGAATATATTCTCACAGATAACGGTTATTCGCTTGCACTGGGCGATGCCTATAACAGATACTACGTTGATAACGCACACATTCATTTGAAAGACAGATTCGTTCGCAGAGAACAGCTCATTGAGATCTATGATGCATACTCTGTATCTCGCATCCGCCCCGACCCATGCTATAAGTTTCTAAAAGATTTTATATGGAGCGTTTTGCAGAAGATAAGAAACGTCTGGTAAGATAAACGATCAGTTTTTCTTCATCTCGTCCATCAGATCTTCATAGATATTTTTAGGATTCAGCGTATCGCGTATGAATTCTATGTCGCTCTTTCTGATCTCCTTTACGGCGACAAGTATTCCCGTATACACGGCCATCGACATAAATGCCAGTAATACAAGCTGAATTATATTGGAAGGTGCAAGATATGTCTTCACGAGATACAGCAGGATCATCAGGATCGCCGCTGCTGCTATGTGAACATAAGTTCTCGGATATATTCCGGGTGCACCGAAACGTCTTGTCGTTATTGTCAGTAACAGAACAAATATGAAAGATCCCATGACAAGGGCCGATGCCGCACCTACTGCCCCCGAGACAATGTCTGGCACCCATCCTGGAATTATTATGAAGAACAACGATATCGTGATGACAGCGTACACAGTAGCATTTTTGCCGTAACTTACGGTGTGGTCCATTGACAGAAGAACGTATGCAAGCATTCCGGACAAGGTCACAAGATATATATTGAATGCAAGTACGGACAGTATCGCACCGGAGTCCGCAAATCCTTCTCCGAACAACAGGATTGCCGTCTCGCTCCCGAACATGAAGAGAAAGACCGTGGCCGGCAGCATCAGAGCGGCGAGATATTTTTGCGCGGTCCACATTGTGTTGCGTGCATCATCAGCCCTTCCTTCCCCTACGAGTCTGGACATATGTGATAGTAAAAGGGGACTTATGACAATTCCCAACGAGATGAATGAAAAAACTATACCTGCGGCAGCGGCGTAATAGCCCACTTCCATCTCATCGTAGAATGCGCCTATCAAAACCTTATCCACATGTGAGACAACGGCGAAAAGTATCACAGACAAAGCGATCGGAGCCGCAAAGGACGTATATTCTTTGAAAAATGCGGGACGTACGAGACGCACCTTCAACGATTTGAAAAGGATGAATGATACGATGAGCGCACAAATGACGCCGATGACGTATCCGAACGAAAGAAGGACTGCGGATGCGCCCATAATAGCGAACATTATCAGAAATGCGGACCTGACGATATATGATGTTGCGAGTACAATCGATTCCTTCCCGGCATCCATATTTCCTATGAACGTCCCGGTCATTACCATAAGGATGTTTTCCAGAACGAAGTAAAGTATGAACACTCCCATTACTATCCAGAACTCCGGCGGAAAATTCCCGCTGAATCGATGTAAAAGTAATGATGATAGCAGTACCAGTACAATTGCCGCGATGGTCGTTACCACACGGATCGCTAGGTATGTGGAAACGCACCTGCTTAAGTCCTTTCCTTCGGACACTTTCTTTATGTTCGCTAAATGGAATCCCATTTCGAGCGCAGCATTGAACGTGGCAACGAACGCCATCCCCCACATCATCATGCCGTATGCATCGCCTACATATCTCGTCATGAAAATCAGCGATATGAATGAGGAAACGGAGAAAATGATGCTTGCCGTGACCTTCATCATATACTTGTGGGAGAACAAATCATAACCCTCTCAGCACGGCACTTAGAGGTAATGCAATATATTTCATTTACTGGGAACGCAGTTCTCAGAAGATATGTATCGCCGCATTGAAGCTCCATGGAGGCTACTGTATATCCTCTGTCTGCTTTTTCCGAAACGTTACGGTGAGAAGAATGTCCTTGCGTACACTACGGTAGGGTCACCCATCCTTATCTGCACTCCGACAATGTTCTCTCCGTCTGTCCATGATATCGTTCCCGCATCCGTGCCGCGCACCAAAGAACCGCCATCCATTCCTATCAGGCTTGATGTCGGCGATACGCCCGTCGCTATCATCTGAGCCACTGCGGTGCTGGATTCGGTGTTTGTTCTTCCCATGACGGATATCATCCCGTCACCGTACTCTACCAGGGATATACTGCTGAACACACCCCTCTCATTCTCAAATTCGAATCCCAAGGACAATGCGCCCGGTATTTTGCTCACATTCAGACCATACGTTACGTTGTTGTATGAGAGCATGAGTGCCTTACTCAGTTCTTCTCCGGACCGTTCCGTTGAAACGGCGGCTCTCATAAGAATGCTGTCGGGCATTCCGAATATATTCTGCTGAAACGCCGGCACGTTAACAATATCCTTTCCGTCGGCATACAATGCGCCTATTGCATATCCGGCCCAATACAGTGATCCGCCTTCACTTACCCATTTGAATATTCCTTCATTTGTTTGACCCTGGTACACCGTACTCGGAAGAACGCCGGAGGTAATGAGAATCGCATCCCCTTTGACGTACGGAGACGATACTATATCTGAAAGCTCTTTGGCATTGACGATATTCACGTCCGTGAACCCTCTTATCCTGAGTTCAACGATCAGGTTCAATATGAACTTCTGCTGCGTTTCATGTGTGATCCGGAACGTTGCATAGTTCTCATCATAATAGATATACAGCACGTTCACAGGCCTGGAATTGTCATACGCCAGAACGGTGTAGCTTATGGAGGAGTTCGTTGATACTGTGTATCCCACTCCTGTATCTGTTATATCTGCGGACGCGTCATATTTGTACGGGACCGCAAAGTATGCAAGCGTCTGTCCGAGTAAGATCATCGCAAATATCGATATCGTAACGATCAGTGCGGCATTCTTCTTAAGCATGTGATTTCACCTCCTTCTCATGTCTTATCCAATAAAGCAGTAATAACACGAACCCGATCATTTGGACGATCATGGCGATTGCCATGACAATGAAGTGTCTGGAGAGTCCGAACAGGGGCTGCTGGAACCATTCCATCATGGATATCACCGTTTCAATGCTCAGTATGTCCGTGTATGCTGCCAGTGAAAGCAGAACAGACGGATTGTTCAGTGCTGTGCAAACGGCCCCTATGGTTATAACCAGGAACGGTATCACAAAACGTTTATCGTATATCGCCGCAAAACATATCAAGAACGGTAATGCCGTGAGTACGAACTGCGGCGATGCCGGCCACATGAGTATAACGGCGGTCGTTACCATCAGAGACGTGAAGAGCGCCTTATCCAGATCTTCACTTTTCTTGAAAATTTTGTATATGAGTGCGATTGCCAGTATTGCGAGTATCGGCTGCAGTAATATTATGATCCCTCGGCCGAACAATACCAGCGCATCCCATGTATTGGCAGAGTGAATTGATAAAGATGAAGCATCGATCCTCGATGTGAGGAACAGCAATGATTCCATTACTGTGCCGTCAAGGATCTGAGGTATGTAGATGATAAGCGTCATCAGTCCTGCACCCAACACAGCCGTCAGGATACGTTTTCTCAACACCTTGATATCGTCTCTGTGTTTCTTTATCAGATATGCGATCAGCGCGAACATTATGAATGCGGGGAACACTTTGAGCAGGATCGCAACTGCCAATGACGCTCCCGCCAGGAAATCGTGCCCTTTCCGTAACGCATATACGGAGAGCACCATGAACATAACATATATGGAATCGAACATCCCGTGCACCGATGATGTATAGATAACAAGCGGACAAAGGAACCATAGTGCAAAACCATATGTCGCTTTTTTCTTGTCTCCGGTCATCTCCAGGACCAGTTTGTATATCATGTACCCAACGAGCACATCCGCTATAACGGCAGGTATCTTCACAAAGAAGTTGAACGCGGGTGTTGTCAGGGTCGCAGTGTAAAATCCTTCGAAGCCTTCTATAAAACGTATCTCATCGAACAGATGTCCGTAATCGGTCAGACCGGTCATATTCATGAAAAGAGACATTATGCTCAGAATATATCCCCAGACCGGCGTGTACCAATAACCCGTTATCTCATACAGACCCGCTCCTGCCTGTATATGCTGAATTACCAGCGCCCAGTATGAGACATCATAATTGAGAGAGAGCGTCGGCATTATGACAAATCTTATTGCCAGGCCGATGATAAGTATGATAACGACCGGTATTTTCAGGAATGTTATTATTTTCTTGGGGATCTCTTCTGCCCGCACGCGGATGCTATCTTTTAATAAGTATATGTTTCCTTCTCTCATTGACCGCGGGACCGAACGTCAGCGGCCTCCGATGGCCGTTGTTGAACGATATGTATGCCGCAGACCGTTGCTGTTTATATATGAACACGAATTTTAAAGAAACCATGGACACTCTGCGCGCCGCAAGATATCCGTTCCTCATGGAATCCGCGGAATTCGCGGAATCACAATCCGCCGACATCTCGTCTCTGGTATTGTCCGCTTCGTATGCGGATGCGAGAAGAAGAGGTATCAACCGTGTCCTTGAATCGATAAGAAGTTCTGAGATATCCTACGTTCCTTTGGCGAATTTTGAATATGAACGGCTTATGGAGGTCATGTCGTATCCGTATGCCAGGATATTGGTGTCCTGTCTTGACGATAAGTTTTTGACAAAACGCTACGCGCTCGCGGAATCGGTCAGGATGAACAGACTGCTCGGCGAGGAATCACCCGGGACCGTGATATCAATAGCAAAGGAATTGGGCGTTGATGCCATTTCGAGTGAAGATATGCTGATGATGCATTTTACGGATTATCTGAAACTCTCTACCAGAGTGAAGAACATTGAATGGAAACTTGTGAATCAGGAGCTGTTCAAAGGTCGTGTCTTCCTCCGCAACGAAAAATTCTGCCGTGCGCTGCAGAATGCGCTGCAGGACAAAATAGAAGCTGAACTTCCTTTGAACGTTCCCAATGACATCAGAGCGATCGTGTCCAAGGACGTGAAGCATGTGGAGATAGCGCTCAGCGAGATGAAGAGCAGATATGCGGACCATATGGGAAAGGATGTTTCCGTTGAGGAGTTCCCGCCGTGTATACGCGCATTGCTCGCCGGAACACAGAACGGGCTGAACCTTCCGCACAGCGGAAGGTTCGCATTGGTCTCATTCCTTCATACCCTGGGAATGAACTCCGATGAGATAATGGCACTGTTCGCCAAATCTCCGGATTTCGATGAATCCAAGACGATATATCAAGTAAAACACATAGCGGGAGAATTGGGCGGCCCGGAGTATACACCTCCGGAGTGTTCAACAATGAAAAGCTACGGCATATGCTTTGACCCGGATGATCTGTGCAGTAATGAGAAGGTGGTCCACCCTCTCATCTACTATCGAATGAGAATAAGATCAAAGAGGCGCAGCGAGACTGCCGAAGAATGATCATTCTTCCTTTGACATGTTCTTCCACGTGACGATCACTCTTTGAACTGCGGTGAGATTCCCTATCACGGCGAACCAAAGCATCATTATCTCCAGCCATGACAGTGTTATGTACCCGAACACATCGATGTAACCGTGTCCAAGCCAAAGGGCTGTGAACTGTATTATCGGGAACAATGTGGTAAGTACCACTCTGTCCGCCCTTCCGAGCAATCCGGCATAAAGGCGCGGCGCGCCGACGGCCTGCGCCTGCGTTCCCATGTACGATGTCAATAAAACGCCCACAAGTGCTACCATTCCGATGTACGGATTGCACCATGCACTTATCGCAACACCGCCTATCATGAACATGTCCGCATATCTGTCGAAGACGTGATCCACATAATCTCCTTTCTTTGAAGCTTTTCCGGCCAGTTTAGCCACCTTTCCGTCGAGAGCGTCAAAATATCCTGAAACGATAACGACCGCGGCGCCGGCTATGAGCATCCAATGCCACGCATCCTTCGTTCCCGAAAAATAGAGAAGCAGGCCAGAGATGAACGCCAGTATCAGCCCGATCCATGATATCTTGTTCGGATCCACGTTGATCAGTCTTTTAGCGACGGGGGTTATCGCAAATTCAACCTTCGACCTGTGCCCGTCTAACACCATTTTTCCATCTCCTCCGTCCAGTCTATGCTTCCCGGTGTGTATCTTTCAGTGTTGCCGCCGATTATGTCGGCGACCGCCGAAACCGCCTGTTCCGTTGTACAGGATGTGTTGTCTATCTCAAAAACATGCGCATCCGATCCGGACGATTCGCAAAGAATGACGTCAAGCGCCTCCGCCTGCACATTCTCCATTATTTTCTGTGACGAATAATTTCTTTTCACAAGTCTTTCACGCAGTACGGACGGGTTGCATCTCACCACGATTATGACATCGCAGTTCAGGAAATGTGACAAATGACCGTCCAAAAAAACATTCTTATCCTTCGGAACGGAATCCTTCAATGATCTGTTCAGCCTTATGACATCGACGTTGTACGTATCCCTTTTTTTATCGAATCGTTCTTTCAATCCGTTTTCCTCGATGTGAAGGTTCAGGTCTATAACTTCTTCTCCTTTTTCCCTGAGGCCGTCGGCGATCGTCGTTTTTCCGGTTCCCGGGGTTCCGGTCAGAGATATTATCATCCGATCTTCCCCAAATAGCGGTCCGCGCGTTCAAGGGCCATGTCCCATGTCGGTATATTTGACAGGGCACCCATCTCTTCAACGACGAACGATGCGGCGGCCGCTCCGATCACCAATGCGTCTACATCTGAATATTTATTGTATTTGCCTGCATAGAATCCCGCTCTGTATGCGTCTCCGGCTCCGGTTGCATCAACGGTGCGCTTCGCATCTATGACCGGTATGTCCGTCCGCTTACCGTTCACGTAGAGTTCGCTGCCTTCCGGCCCTTTTGTGCATACGACCATCTTCGCATCGATTTCCGAGACCCCGTTCACGGATGAGTACTTTACGGCGGACACAGCTTCATACTTGTTACAGAAGAGCATATCAGACATCCCGAGGGCTTTGGTGAATTTCTCTTTGTTCCATATCTTGTGTATCTCCTGCGCCGGATCGAACGAGATGTTCCTTTCGTTTCCCTTTATCGACGACATTATGTTCAGATAGTAATCCGGTTCGCCGGTCGAGAAATGAACGTATTTCGATTTACCTGCATTTTTTTTCAATACGTTGTTGAGAGTTGACGCAGATCCCTGAGGCCCCTGATAGAATAGCGCTCTCTGTTCTTTTTTCGAATCGTTTATTATCATCGCCTGTGCGGTATAGTATCTTTCCTGTACTACGAATTCGTTCATGATCACTTTCTTCGATCTTATGAATTTGGTGAAACCCTTCGGAAAATCCTTTCCGACGAATCCGCAAAGCGCCGTCGGAACTCCCAATGCGGATGCTATGACCGCAATATTCGTTCCGGTCCCGCCTACGTGTATGTCTTTGGACAAAGCGTTGACGGACGTGTTTTCCGCCGGGAACTCATCAACGGACATTATATGGTCCGTTGTGATATGACCGTACACGGAAAGGAAAGGGGATCTCAGGTCCCTTCCTCCCATCCGCTCATGTATTTTACCTGTTCTTCAGTCAATTCATCGATCTGCACACCCATGGTCATAAGTTTAATTCTTGCGATCTCCGCATCCATTTCCTCGGACACCGTGTGAACCTTTTTATCCATGTCCTTCCAGTTATTTGCCAGATGCTCCATGGCAAGGGCCTGCGTTGCAAAGCTCATGTCCATTATCTCCACGGGGTGACCTTGCCCGGCGGCAAGGTTCATCAGACGGCCTTCGGCTATCAGATACACTTTCCTTTTATCTTTGAGCCTGTATTCTTCAACGGATTCCCTGACCTTTTCCTTGCTCTCCGACATCGAATCCAAGACTTTCTTGTCTATCTCGTTGTCAAAGTGCCCCGCATTTCCGAGTATACAGCCGTTTTTCATAACTTTCAGGTGCTCCTCGGATATTATCTCCTTGCAGCCTGTTACAGTAAGGACCGCATCGGCGACCTTTACCGCATCGATCATACGCATGACCTCAAATCCGTCCAGGCGCGCTTCGATAGCCCTTATCGGGTCTACCTCTGTGACTATTACACTGGCACCGAGTCCTTTTGCTCTCATTGCGATGCCTTTGCCGCACCATCCGTAGCCGGCAACGACCATCTTTTTCCCGGCGACGAGAAGGTTGGTGGCATTCATCCATCCGTCAAACGTTGATTGTCCGGTACCGTAGCGATTGTCGAAGAGGAACTTCATCTTCGCATCGTTCACCGCTATGACCGGGAACTTAAGTTTACCGTCCGCCGCAAGCGCCCTCAGTCTGACAACACCTGTCGTCGTCTCTTCGTTGGCGCCGCGCACATTCTTCAGCAGATCAGTTCTGGAAGTGTGCAAGATCGCAATTAGATCGGCTCCGTCATCGATTATCAGATCCGGGGACATGTCAAGCACTTTATTCAGGTTGCCGTAATATTCGTCCTGCGTCTCCCCTTTCTTCGCGTAAACCTCCAGCCCGTACCCTTCTTTCAGCGCAAGAGCGACCGAGTCATCGGTTGAAAGCGGGTTGCAGCTGGCAAGCCTCACATGCGCACCCGCCTCCGCGAGAGCTATTGCCAGTATTCCCGTCTTAGCTTCAACATGTAACGCCATTCCGACCTTCAGACCTTTCAACGGTTTCTCTTTTTTGAATCTCTTCCTTATCTCACCGAGTACGGGCATGTGCGACTCTGCCCACTTCAGTCTCCTCATACCTTTTTCCAGTTCACTCATCTTCCCACCTTTTGATCTTCGGCGGCCGATCTCAGATTTTCACATATCTGATCAATTGCCGCCTTCCTGTTATCCGAATTTGAGAATTTCGCTAAAATTCTCTTTTTTTCTTTTTCGTTATTTTTTAATTCCTTTGCAAACCGCAGCATATTGGCAAGCGCCCTTGAAAGCTCATCGGATATGGAAACGGTGGCCGCTCTTGACGTTCTGGACAAAGGGTTTAGGTCCACGGATATCACGACCTTTCCCATACTCACGAGCGCTTCGGCGCGGTCGCCGTCTTCTATCGGCACCAGAATGACATCGGACGAGTATATACCTTCATTGGTGCAAAGAGCGCGATACGAACTCAATCCCGGTATCCTGGAGTCCGGATTTCTTCCGAGAACGTTCTTTGCACCGCAGGATTCCATATATTCAATGAGCGATCCCATGCGTTCTTCCGTTCTGTGGAATATGTTCACTTCTATCTTCGAACCGGTTTCCAGAGAAAGTTCTATGATCCTTTGCGCATCCAGCGCCGCTGCGTTGCCGTTGACGCATATCACCGGGTTCCTCGCATTAAATAAATAAGCGACCGCTGCCCTTTGTGCATCCAGCGCCGCCTGTGTCGTTGACTCGTTCATGAGATAATCGAACGCTTCGCCTCTGCCGTGTGATATTAGACCGGTTGGCGTCACAAGTCCTTTCATCATGAGTTCGGTAAGCCTTTCGCGTACCATCAGCGATGAATACCTCGGATGATCCTTCGGAATGTCCACAGGTTCCGAAGCGCGGTCGGGGTACATATTTGTTGCCTGCCCGTAGACCGGTCACGCTCTGCGCGGACCGTCGCATATACATCAGCGTAAGGTGCACTGTTTGACTAGAAGACTGTATCCAGAGAATCATCCGAACAACAGGTCTCGCAAAGAACGAGCGTCATCGGCCGCGTGACCGTAGGTGACATCACTCCTTTCTTTAAATCCGAATCCGAACGTCACGCCTATGAATCCGACACCGCATTCTTTCGCTGCCATTGCGTCCGTGTCCGTATCTCCTATGACAACGATCCGTTCCCTGTCATTAATTCCAGATGCTTTTATGCAGTTTTCAACGAGATCCTTCTTTTTCAGCCTTCCTTCCATATCCAAGGCCTGTATCTCATCACACATTTCTGATATACCCATACGCTCCAGTAATGTTGTTGTGTAATCAATCCTTTTGTTGGTCGCAATACTAACGAATGCGTAACGCCCCATGTCTTCGAGTAACTCAATCATACCAGGATACGATTTTGCTTCCATCAGATGCTCGTTCTTGTACAGTTCACGGAAGACAGAGTTGAATCTTTTCAGTTCAGCCTCGCCGTATCCGTTCCTTTTCACTATCGATTCTCCGATCGGAGGGCCTATGCACGCTTTTATCTCATCGCATGACATCTCCTGGAATCCGAGTTCGCTTATCGTTCTCTTGGCTGCATTTATGATGCCTTCGCTTGAATCTATAAGCGTTCCGTCGAGATCGAATATCACCACATCGTACAACATCGAATCGTTATGCAACCGGTTTTATAAGAAATAGTCTTCGATATCACACATGCTGATTCACACACGGGTGAAGCACCTGCCGTCTTTGTAATGTATCTTTTTCAGAAATGTCTTGACGGCAATATAGTAAAGTCCGGGGAATGTTTTGAATATCAAAGCCTCCGGGGACATCAGGCTCAGATTTCGTTTTATCATATCTCTGCATGCCTTGCTTCTGGAATATTCAATGAAGCGTTCCTTCTCCATGTGCACCGCGGAGCGCATACGGGTCTTCGTAGCTCCGACTTTGAAGGTTGCGCCGAAACTCTGATCATTTTTGAAAAATTCTTCCAAGCGGTCGTACGCACTTATTTCCGCTTCACCTCTTAAATTGTCTCCCATGCCGCCATTGCACAGGGACCCGGAGTTCTGATAGTAAATATATAGCGGTTTCTCGTAGTAGTATATCTTATCGGCAAAGGACATCGAATGGTATGAGAACTCTATGTCCTCAGCGTATCCGCGTATGAATCTCAGATCGTTCTCATCGATCAGTCTTTTTGAAATTATTTTAGACCATGCCGTCACGGGGATCTTTTCCTTCAGTCTCGCTCTCAGGGCCGAGTCCCGGTCCATGGCCCTGATCCTGTATTCCTTCACCGGAACGGTGCCCGGATCAAGAGAACTCGATCTGATAAAATTACATGAGACTATGTCCGCGCCGTTCTCCTCCATGATAGGTACGAGGTCCGACAGGAAATCCGGAAGAGGCCGATCATCAACGTCAAAGAACCATATTATCTCGCCCTCGGCGTGTTTTATACCCAGGTTCCTGGCGCCTCCCAGCATATCCTCGTCCTCCTGTATGATGACTTTCGCATCTTTCAAGAAAGGGATGCATTCTTCGATTTTCTCATAAGTATCGTCTTTTGTTTCTATATCGACAACGTATATGACCTCAAAGTTTTCGTACTTCTGCTCCGAGAGGAATCTGAAAGAATTCTCTATATGCTCCGAACCGTTGTAGACCGGTACGATAACACTCACTCTCTTCACGAGCCGATGTACGAACGGGAACTAAATAATATTTACTACTTTTAGTTCAACAAACGTGGAACGGTTCCTAATTTCCGAATGATCGCCGACGCGTTGTCAAAGTCCGAAAAATATCATATCCAGAACAAAGACGATGAGGCCATGAATTTGTCCAAAGGAGTGGTTTAACTATATAGTTGATATATATAATATATTGAAATCCGAAGACCGTATGTTTTTATAATGGATTAATAATAGTTGATATATATTATATATTAAATGGCATTATATACACTATCCAAGTACTATTAACGGGGTTTGATATGTTCAACCAAACTATAGACGAATTAAAGGGTTTAAACCTGATAGAGCAAAATGATATCGTGATCGCGTGCATGAGCAGCATATCGACAAAACGCTTGCTGATCATAGTACTCGCCGCAGTATTAGGCGGATTGGTCCTCGGACTGATCGTCGGATTGATAATATATTTGAAAACAGACCGGCACATAATGGCCGCGAACGAGAAAGACCTGCGCGTCTTTGATGTCAAGAGGAAGACAAAAAAGTATTTGGGTACATACTCCTCATTCCGCAGAGATGAGATCAACGAAGCGCTCGTCAAAGGTTCGCCCGGTTCATTCAACATCAAACTGAGGACTACCACGGGAGACCGTAAATATCAGACGGGCGTCAAATTCGAAAAACACTACCAGAGAGATCAGGTCGACGGATTGAGGACGCTTCTGACATCAAACTTTAACAGTACGCAGTGAATGCTCCGCGGAGGCGGGGAACTCCCGCCTCCGCACATCGGCGCGTACGCACACAAGGTTTTACCGACCTGCAAATAAAAAAGAAAAGGGGCGAGACGTCTTTGTGTGATCGTCTTCTCGAGGACGATCGTTTCAGTCTCGCCAGGGTTTACTCAGCGGTCGTTTCCGCCTCTGCACTGCTCTGAATCGAGCCATCCTCCGCCCGCTCTGTTCTCGCCGGTCACATTGTTCCTGCCGATCGCATTGCCATCGTACATCGTTGTGATGCCACCGATCGCTCTGCTTATCGCGAGCACCTCGTCCGCCGTAAGCTCATTGTATTCTTTGGCAGTTATTCTATCTTTGACTATGTCATATACCCTGTTAACGGTATCCATATCCGTTATACCGAGTTTACCGCATACTGCACCGACGACCTTCCTGGCCCCATCCGAACCTGCTATCATTTTCAGAAGTCTCTTCACAGCCTTCGCGTCAAGTATGCCGTTGGCCATGAACTGTGTCACCAGATACATTATGACGGCAGAGAAGAAAGAGAATCCGAATCCGATGAGTAAATACATTACCGGGGGTTCGAATAAAAGGTTCAAATACAGAACGGCAGTGACGAGCAGGGCGGCGCTGAACAGAGTGTTCAATACAGATCCGCCGATCCAAAAGACGATCACCGCCGGATCAAATCTCATTTCAGGCTGAACCAAGACCTTCGTCTTCTCATATTCTTTCAAAGCAGCCTCTGCCACATCTTTCTTCTTTCTCGTGTATCTTCCGTAAAACAGAAGCCCTATGACGATAAGGGAAGAAAGCATCATTACAGCTATAGACCACAAAAAGGTAGTCTCCGGCATCAAATCTCCGATCATATCATTCCTCCGAGTCTCACCGATCATGGAGACGAGCATGTACGTACTGAACCATCCGCTCACGGCGAGATATGACCAAAGGAAGATCCATATCTTTGCCGCAAAAGGAAGCGACACGAACACGTCATCGAATCTTGAGGGCGATGACATGTCTGGTTAAAGATGCGTTATTGATTAAAAATAATCACTTCATGAACTGCTTCAGTGTGATCAAATATCGTCGATGAGAAGTGTTTGAGACAACCTCATGAAAGGAAAAATGCAATTTTCGCTTCACACATACCCTCATCGGCAGATCACGGCTGAATTTTTTCATCGCGAATTCATCTTCCGATCATCCTACCTGCCCGTGAACGGAACATTTCGTCATGTTGATCCGTATCTGTTAACGTCAATCTCTATGCGCAATGATAATAGAGATAGAATAACCCCGGCCGAAGTGGTTCATGAACCGATTATAGATATACCACTAAATATTTTCAATTCCGTCAAGCCGGATCTATCGAATCCAAAGCCAGAAGATAAAGGAGCGGAGTTTAAATGAAATTCACAAACAGAGAGACGGAGTTTCCGGGTAAGAGGCAGCTGAT